>OJMG01000209.1_pt1 | contig 57080 bp, 29 predicted proteins | sample 1597141 | NCBI WGS metagenome assembly OJMG01 (sample SAMEA2452119, study PRJEB22498) | human gut metagenome | biome: human feces; feature: human gut; material: feces | place: Australia | collected 2012 | reverse complement strand
CCAGTGGAGAACTGATTATGGACGAATGTTATGTTGTCAATGCGCTCTCCATCTTTTTTCATGATAAAGTCTTTATATGAGATGAAGTATGATAGATAGAAGTCTCTCATCTTTAGACTTTTGATGGAATATTGTAGTCTGAGCCACGGATTTTGGTTTATTTTTGTTGTAAGAGTGGCATCATGTTTCCCACTTTTGTCCAATGCTACCTGGGCTTGCATTAATACGGACGCAATATCTTCACTGTCAAGATGGATTCCTATGTTAATGCTGTTTTTTGCTTTCTCCTCTACGGAGACAGTCAAGATATCTTTCCCGGAGGAATCATGAATAACTTGATAGGCTGTCGATTCGAAAGAGCCAAGTCCTTGTAGATTATACAATAAATTTTCAATGTCATTAAGCGACATGGAGGTATTGTTCGAGATAGAAAGTTTGTCTTTTAACCATTCTTCGTCGTAGGATTGTAGCCCGACAATCTTAATCGTATCGAAATACATACTGGTGAGGGGCGGTTGTGCGCTTGAGTTTCTGTAACTTGTCCCATACCTTACGAGCCGCAGTTTCTCCTTTATTAATGACGGAGTCTATAGCTGATGTTTTGAAATCTGTAGCGCTGTAGCCTATCAAGCCTGGATTAATGTAAATATCTACCATGTCTTTATTGCGCGCATACTTTTCTTCTCCCGAAAGGAAGGCTAAACGGTTGGCGACATCAAGTAAAGAATTGTATTGATTCGTTTCCAGTCCATTGTTGCTTACGTCAACGCCTATGATGATATCTGCACCCATCTTTTTCATAATGTCAACCGGAAAGTTATTGAGAATTCCTCCATCGACGAGAATCATGCAGTCTTCTCGCACCGGTTCGAAAAAACCCGGCACAGACATGCTGGCTCTCATGGCAAGTGGAAGGCTGCCTTTATCCATGATGACTTCACGGCCTGTGACTAAATCAGTAGCTACGCATGAAAACGGAATTGGGAGCTGGTTGAAACTGCTTAATTGGTGATAGCCGATGGTCAGATCAGAGAATTTGTTAAAAATACTTTGCCCTTTCATAATACCACCGCGTTTTGTTAATTCTGTCGTATTGTTGAATGGTATTGAAAGTAAAAACGCGTCATTCTTTTCTTTGGCTGCATAGGAACGGTGGGTCCGGTTAATCTGATCGCTGAATAAGAACATCCAGTCTTGTGAGCGTACTATACTGTCCAGTTCATGGGCATTATATCCGATTGAATACAATCCGCCAACTATAGCTCCCATGCTCGTGCCGCATATATAATCAATGGGTATGTCTGCTTCCTCAATGACCTTGAGTACACCAATATGGGCTGCTCCTTTGGCGCCACCTCCACTTAGGACAAGACCAATTTTGGGCCGATGGGGGAGACCATTTATTATATGCGTATTTAATATAAGGAAAAGGCAGAGGATGAATGCTGTTTTATTACGAAGCATAGGTAGAGTCATGCTGGGAAGGATAAAAAACGATGGGGTAATATAAAATGGCTTTGAGTGATTGGAGAATTCATTGATGACGGGGAGAGGGTGGGTTGCGACTGATTGTATAGTGTGCACCGGCCAGTCCAAGTGTGATAATGCTGATGTTTATACCTGGGATTTTGGACAGTTCTTTTGCGCATGATAAAAGGGTCGAGCCTGTAGTCATGATGTCGTCAATGAGTAGGATATGCTTACCTTCTAATTCATGCGTGGAATTGATTCTGAATATATTTTTGACATTTTCTTTTCGTTCTGCTAAGCTGAGATGTGTTTGTGAGGGGTTGGAGATATGCCGGCGAATTGCTTGGGTGTTGATGGGAATGTGTGTTACGGTTTGAATGCCACTTGCAATAGCTTCACTTTGGTTGTATCCACGTTTCTTCAGCCGGTCTACAGCAAGGGGGAGGGGAATGAGATAGTCAATGCCGTTAAAAAAGTCGGTTCCTATTAATTCGTTTGCTATGACTTGCCCAAAAAACTTTCCGATTTCTGGTCGATTCCCATATTTAAGTAAATGAAAAATTCTGCTGCTTTCGGATTGTGGAAGGTATTTCAGAAAAGCGCTGGCACGTACGATTGGGATTTTACCCCAAAACATACGCTCTACTTTGTTTGCTGGTTTCCCTTTAATGTGTGTAAATGGTAATGTGGCGTAACATTTGATACAAAGAAATTTTTCTCCTTTGCGCAATCGACGCCTACATATGGCACATCTTTCAGGAAAGATGAGCATTGAGGCGTCGATAATGTATTGCCAGATATTGGGCAATTGGAAAATTTTCATCAAGTCCCAATAAGGCTTAAATGCGATTTTTCTCGTCAGGGAATATAACGCGTGGAGAAAAATTCCGCGCTTCTTCCGCGGTCATGGTAGCGTATGCCATAATAATGATGGAGTCCCCTACCTGAAATTTTCTTGCAGCCGCGCCGTTTAGACAGATACAACCTGAACCACGTTCTCCGCGGATTACGTAAGTTTCTATTCGTTCTCCATTGTTGTTGTTTACGATGGAGACTTTTTCATTGGCAATAATGTTCGCCGCATCCATTAAATCTTCGTCGATCGTGATACTTCCGATATAATTCAGATTTGCTTGGGTGACGGTGACTCTGTGAATTTTTGATTTTACGACCTCTATAAACATGGTTTCATAAGTTATTGTTCGGGGCGTCGATATGCGATGTTGTCGATTAATCTCACCTCTCCGTTATATACGGTAATACAACCTACTATATAATCGCTGTCGTTCCAGCCTGAGATAGGCTGTAACGTGTTTCCATCGACTATTTCGTAGTATTCTACTCTCATTTCCGGTATTGCATCGATGGTAGAGATTACTTCATCGATAGTCTCTTTCACCGAATGGCTGGCTGCAAAGGTACGACTTTTAAATAATGTCCGGGAAATATTTAAAGCATTTTCACGTTCATCGGACGACAAACGGGCATTCCGGCTACTCAATGCCAATCCATCCTCTTCACGGACAATGGGACAACCCACAATTTCAAGATCAAACTTCATTTGACGCACCATCTCACGAATAATAGCCAATTGCTGGAAATCTTTCTCCCCGAAATAGGCACGATGTGGCTTCACTGCATCAAACAATTTACTCACTATCTGGCATACCCCATTGAAATGTCCGGGACGGAACGCACCTTCCATTACCGTATCCAGAGGTGCATAACCAAACTGGCGTGTATCGGGTTCAGGATACATCTCCTCTACCGAAGGAGCAAATACCAAAGTCGCCCCACAATCCTCAAGCAACTTACAATCGGCCTCCAGCGTACGCGGATATTTTACCAGATCGTTTTTATCATTAAACTGAGTAGGGTTTACAAAAACACTGACTACCGTTACGTCATTCTCATTTACACTACGCTTCACAAGTGATGCGTGCCCTGCATGCAAAGCACCCATAGTAGGTACCAGCCCCACCTTTTTCCCTTGGGCTTTCAGTACCGAAAGTCCGGCCTGCAAGTCCTCGATCGTATGTATTACTTTCATTTCAATTCGCTTCTGTTTCTTTTTTGTTTGAAAAACTGTGCAAAATAAACTATTATTTACCATATAAAGAAGAAATATCGCAAATTAATGCAAAAGGCAAGCATAGGACAAAAATAAGCAAAAGGCATTTTATTACTGAAAATCAACCACTTAACAATTCATAAGGAATTATACCGGCCGATGACTTGCTTTAATGCCCTTTTTTTTTTATATCTTTGCAGAATATTTACGAGAAGGATTGTTATTATGACAAAGGCGAATAAGGTTTTATTTATTACACAAGAGATTACCCCTTACGTTTCTGAATCTGAAATGGCTAACATTGGCAGAAATCTGCCCCAGTCCATTCAGGAAAAAGGCAGAGAGATCAGAACATTCATGCCCAAATGGGGAAATATCAACGAACGCAGAAATCAGCTGCATGAAGTGATACGTCTTTCCGGTATGAATCTGATTATCGACGACACCGACCACCCGTTAATTATTAAAGTCGCATCCATACAATCAGCACGCATGCAGGTATATTTCATCGACAATGATGATTATTTCCAAAACAGGCTGCAAACATCCGATGAAAATGGAATTGAATATGATGATAACGACAGCCGTGCTATCTTTTATGCCAGAGGAGTATTGGAAACAGTAAAAAAATTACGTTGGACTCCCGATGTGATTCATTGCCACGGCTGGATGACTGCGTTGGCTCCCTTATACATCAAGAAAGCTTATAAAGACGAGCCTTCATTCCGCGATGCAAAAGTTGTATTTTCAGTATACGAAGACGATTTCAAAAACACGCTGAGCAGTGATTTTGCTACCAAATTAATGTTGAAGGGCATCAACAAAAAAGATGTGGCCATGCTGAAAGAGCCGGTAGATTATGCAACTTTATGCAAGTTGGCTGTCGACTACTCGGACGGAGTGATACAAAACAGCGAACATGTCAATGAAGAGATTATGGATTACGCACGCCAATCCGGAAAACCGGTTCTCGAGTATCAGACTACCGAAACATATGCCGATGCCTGCAATGAGTTTTATGACAAGGTGTGGGAAACAGAACAAGAATAAAAAATTGAACTAAGATACGACGATAATGAAAGTAAAATATCTATGGGTTATCCTATTGTCTCTAACTTTCTTCGGATGTGATGACAATACCGGTACATTGGGATTAGGGATGTTTCCGGGTGGAGATCAGAACATAAACGGTAAATTGGCAACGTTCGACGTCAAAACCCAATCGGAACTCGCCGGAAAAGTTTTTGCAAAGACAAGCGTCGGCTATCTGGGAAAATTTACTGATCCGGATTTCGGCTATTATGAGGCAGGTTTTTTGGCACAATTACATTGTAATGAAAACTTTACCTTTCCACCGCTTTATAATAAAGATAACCCAAACGATCCCAAAGCGATCATGGTGAAAAATGAAGTATACCGCACAGAACTGTCATTGGCTTACAGCAGTTATTTCGGTGATTCACTGACAGCCTCCCGTTTGAGTGTCTACCAATTAAATAAAGATCTGGATAAGGAATCTGCCTATTATACCGATATCAATCCGGAAGATTTCTACAATAAAAATGACCCCAGTGCCTTATTGGGACGAAAAGCCTATACAGCAGTAGATTTATCCGTAGCCAGTTCGGTTAGAAATCAGAGTGGTTACACTCCTTCGGTTACTGTAACTTTACCACAGACCTTAGGCCAGAAGATTCTTGAAGCCAGCAGAAAGGCAGATGAAGATAATGTAGATTTCGCAAATGTATTCAGAGATATTTTCAAGGGAATCTATGTAAAAAATGACTATGGTGACGGTACGATCCTCTATATAGACCAAATCGAACTGCGTGTCATATATGAATGCTATGTGAAAGGAGACGATGGTGCCAATCTTAAGAAAAGCGACAATGAAACAGACTCTACTGCATACGGTTATCGGACATTTGCCGCAACCAGGGAAATCATTCAGGCTAATGCATTCAACAGTGACGAGGATAAAATCAAAGAGAAAGTGAATGAACGGGAATGGACGTATCTAAAAACTCCTGCCGGCATTTATACGCAGGTTTCATTACCTTTGAATGACATACGGGAAAAGCTAAGTCAAGATACATTGAACGTCGTTAAATTGGCATTGACCAATTATAACCAAAGCAATGATAAAAATAAATACGACTTTAGTATGAATATTCCCAGCTACGTATTGCTGGTTCGCGAAAAAGAGAAGGAAAGTTTCTTCCAGGACAATAAGATCAACGATGATGTAACCTCCTACATTGCCCAACACAATGCCATAAACAATAATCAATATGTATTCTCCAACTTATCGAGACTCATTAATACTTGTCTGGCAGAAAGAGCGGCAGCCGTAACAGCACTCAAGAATGACGGAAAAATAGAAGGTATTTTAGATGTCGATACAGGAACACCCGTTACTACCATTGAGGCATGGGAAAAAGCGACTTCATGGGATAAGGTTGCCATCATACCGGTAACTATTACAAGAGATAAAAATACCAGTACCACAAGTGGAAGTATCATCAGTATTCTCAATGACCTTAAACCCGGTTACACGAAGTTGAAAGGAGGATTAGACAGTCCACCGTTGTCATTGGAAGTTATTTATACTTCTTTCTAAACTAAGTCCAAAAGACAGATAAAAATAAAAAGGAACAGGTCGGAATTTTAAAGTTCCGACCTGTTCCTTTTTTAATGTATCTTCTTCAGTTTCTATTCTGCTTTCTTCTTACTTTTTGGAGCAGCTTTCTTTGTTGCAGTCTTTGCAGCAGTCTTTTTAGGAGCTGTCTTTTCCTCTTTTACAGCTTTTTCTACAGCAGCTTTGGGCTTGGCAGCAGCTTTTACAGCCTTTGCCTTTTCCTCTTTCGCGCGTAATTTATCCAACTCTTTATGAAGCTCTGCGATCTCTTCACCTTGATTATGGATAGTAGTCAGCAATGAATTCAATTCTTCATCATCGATATCTTCCGGGTACAGCGAATTTACCCTCTTGATAAAATCACCCAAAATATTCATATAATTGGTGAAAGCATCATATGGAGAATCATAAATACCACGATTGAGATAAATCCCCGTATTCTTTGTAGTCATAAACCGGAAATTATTACTTGCCTGAAGATAATCCCAGTCCTGCTTTATACGGCGGTCATCAGACATATGCACACGCTCGGCCACACTATACAGTTTGTTGAATGCCTCGCGTTGCATGACATTACCCAACCAGCAACTTGTATCTCTCTCTTCGTCCACCCAAGAGATAGGATACGGTACATCCAGTTGGGAAACCGATTTTAATTTAGTTACAATCTCTGTAGGCGTAGAGAAAGTGATTCCTTTTTCTTTTGCACAATACGGAAGTGCTTTCAAGAATTCCAATATATTGGAAGAAAGCGGCTGCACCATACCCAAAGCACTCAATTCCATAAATATATTGATAACCTGCTCTTCCTGAGGTAAAGCATCGATCCAGTTAATGTACTTATCGGCAAACAACGGATATTCACTCCACTCGGAATTAGAGAAACGCAAACCGATATCATCCGATAGTTTATAATCTCTCAACAACAATTTCAAGCTCGGAGCCTGATTGCAATGATATACATAATGAGGACTCTTCCAACCCAAAATATATTTAGCACCTTCCGTGAGCATACCTTTGAAACCCATAGCAGCTACTTGAGCACCAATTTCATCGGAATAAATCAGACTTGAATTACGGAATACCTTCGGTGCCTTACCAAACATCTGTTTGATTTTATCGCTCATACGCATCACCTCTTCCCGGAAGCAATCTTCATTAGCTAATGACGATAAGCCGTGTGAATAAGGCTCAGCTAAGAATTCACAACAGCCGGTATCATTAAGCTGGTGCAGCAAGTCAACTACGGCCGGCGCATGAATCTCGAGCTGCTCTAATGCAACGCCCGAAATAGACAGCGCTACTTTGAATGCCCCATTAGAATTCTTAGCCATTTCGATCAATGTGCTAAGTGCCGGAATATAAGAGCGTTCGGCAACCTCATTTATACTTATCTCATTGGCATAGTCATCATAATAGTAATGATCGGCACCTATATCGAAAAAACGATAACGTTTCAGATGAATAATTTGATGTATTTCAAAATAAAGACAGATTGTTCTCATATCTATATTATTTTATTATTTATAATTCTTTATTACTTCGTCATAGATACCACGCACTTTGTATCCGACGTTTTCCCATTTAATCTGGTCCACTTCTTTCTTCCCTTCATCACACAGATATTCATACATCGCAGGATAAGTACAAATGGAATAAATTGCATCTGCCATCGCATGAATGTCCCAATAATCCGTCTTAATGCATTTCTCCAAAATCTCTGCACAACCGGACTGCTTGGAAATGATCGTCGGTACACTACACTGCATCGCTTCCAACGGAGAAATACCAAATGGCTCGGACACAGAAGGCATAATGTAAACATCGCTGGCTTTCAACACTTCATATACTTGCCGGCCTTTCATAAATCCGGGGAAATGGAAACGATCGGCAATTCCGCGTTCAGCAACCAAACGAATCATCTGATTCATCATATCGCCACTACCGGCCATTACAAAACGTACATTCTTGGTACGCTGCAACACCATAGCAGCCGCCTCTACGAAATACTCCGGTCCTTTCTGCATAGTGATACGTCCCAGGAAAGTAACCACTTTTTCTTTCGGATTCTTATTCGGAACAATATCCAGAATATCCTGCGACAACGGTGAAACCGCATTGTGCACGGTAGACACTTTCTTCGGATCCTGATAATATTTATGAATAACAGTCTGCCGGGTCAACTCACTTACGCACATGATGTGATCGGCATGATCCATACCGTTTTTCTCTATTGCGTATACAGTAGGATTTACATTACCACGGCTACGGTCAAAATCGGTGGCATGCACGTGGATCACCAACGGCTTACCCGATACCTGTTTGGCATGCAGACCGGCCGGATATGTCAACCAATCGTGTGAGTGTATGATATCAAACTCCTGCTGACGGGCTACCACGCCGGCCACAATGGAATAGTTATTGATCTCTTCATGCAAATTGTCCGGATAACGCCCCGAGAATTCGATGCATCCCAAGTCATTTGTATGCAGATAATTGAAATCGGCATAAATATGATCACGTAAATCATAATAAAGTTGCGGATCCATATAAGAGCCCACACGGTCTTTCACGTACTCCCAATTCACATCTCTCCAGACTACCGGTGTACTGTTCATACCGATAATCTTCAAAAAACTCTGATCTTCATCACCCCAAGGTTTGGGAATACAAAAGGTGATTTCCATATCCTGCTGGAGAGACATTCCTTTCGTTAAACCGTAACTGGCAGTTCCTAAACCACCTAAAATATGCGGGGGGAATTCCCATCCAAACATTAATACTTTCATTTTCGTCCCTCCTCTTATAAATTATACTTTGACAATAATTTCAAAATACGCAGAATCTCAGCCACGTTCATTGCAAACGACACAGCCCCACGTCCTTTGAAAGGAGGGTTACCGTCAAACAATTCGGGTAATGAACTGATGCAATGACTTGTCATCTCATCTTCAAAACCAATCAACTGACGTTCTACAAACGAAATACCGCTCATCTTATAAATCCGCAGATAAGCTTCCATATAAAAGCCCATCAGCCACGGCCAGGCAGTTCCCTGATGATAAGCATAATCACGTTGAATCTGAGGTCCTACATAATTAGGATTATAGCCACCGCTCTTCGGACTTAATGTACGAAGGCCTTTCGGGGTAAGCAGTTCTCTCGTCACAATATCCAACACCTGTTTCTTCTGTGCCCGATCGAGAGGAGAATAATCAAAGGCTACCGTAAATATCATATTAGGCCGTACACTCCAATCCATCATATTTCCGTCTACGTAGTCGAGTAGATAGCCGTATTCATTGCGGAATACTTCTACAAAAGACTTGCCTGTTACTTCCGCCTGTCCGTCCAGCAAATCGGCCAATACCGTATTACCGCCTTCCCGAACCAAATCGGCCACAAAACGAAGCGCATTATACCACAAAGCATTTATTTCTACGATATATCCGGTACGGGGCACCACCGGACGGCCATTAACCGTTGAATTCATCCAAGTAATGGCCTTATCCGTACCGTTGGCATAAAGCAGGCCATTTTCGTGTAAGAAGAGATTGTTATGTTTTCGCTGACGGATAAATTCGATAATTTCCTCCAACAAGGATCCGTATTTCGCCCGGCATTGATCGCGTGAAGTTTCCTTGGCATACTGTTGCAATGCCCATACAGCCCACAACAGAACGTCCGGATCTTCCATTTCATAAATTTTACACCCTATAGGTTCGTCATTGATATAATTGCGAATGGCTTTCTCTGCAGTCTTCATGACATCCTCAAACTCATCCACTTCATCGACAGCCAACGTCAATCCGGGCAACGATACGAACATATCGCGTGCACGACACTTAAACCACGGATATCCGGCAAGAATATAATGCTCTTCTTCTTGTTTGTTATGAAATTGGTGCGCTGAATTTTTCAAGCAATGATAGAAGCTGTCGCGTGGCGTCCGGTCTTCTGCTTCTGTTTCAAATACCTGTTTCAAACGTCGGGGAGATATTTCGGAAATACCGGCAGAAAAGACGATACTTTCACCTTTCTTGATATCCACTTCGAAATAGCCGGGTACATAAAGGTCTTCGTTGAAATCGTATCCTCTTTCCTGTTCTTTAGGATACTCGATACCCCGATACCAGTTGGGGTCAAAATGGAATTCATTTTTCTTGTTCAATTGCATGAACAATTCCGGATAGCCGGGATACATACAGGTTTTTATACCGTTTTCCACCAATTGATAGTCACGGCTTGCCTGTGCATTTTCATGGGTATACTCCCGCACGCTTCGGAAAGCCAAAAATGGCCGGAAACGCAAGGTTGTTGCCGAATGGGCGTCGATCAAAGTATAACGAATCAGAATCCGGTTTTCGTGATGTACAAAAATTTTTTCTTTACGGAGAATAACTCCTCCCACACGGTAAGTCGTTGCCGGAATATGTTCACAATCGAATTCACGGATATATTTATGCCCATTCGGACTATAATTATTTCCCTGATATTTATGTAATCCCAGGTTAAACTCCGCACCGTGCTGAATTACCGTTTCATCAAGAGAAGATAGCAGCACATGATTCTCATCATCCAGGTTGGGAACAGGAATCACCAACAAACCGTGATATTTGCGTGTGTTACAATCTACAATCGTTGTACAATGATAAGCTCCCGCACGGTTCGTCCTAAGAATTTCTCTGGGAAGAGATTCCTCCAGATTGACCATCAGAGTCTTGTCAAAATGTAAATAACTCATAGTTGTGCATTATTTAAAGGTTAATTATATTTCTGTTATCATAATTCTAAGTATGATTCCCAAAAATACGAATTAAAGGTAAAAACAAAAATAAAATCGGTTTTTATTTTCCTTTTTCCTTAAAATATTCGCAACATTGTGTATATTTAACCAAAAAAAAGAGAAATGAAGCAGGATTTACGAAAAATTCTCTTAGCAATGATGCTTCCGTTGTTCCTTATTTTTATCCTTTATATAATAAAGATATTAGAGGTAGGTATGGATTGGGACTTCACACGCTTAGGAGTATACCCTATGGAACAAAAAGGGATGTTTGGCATTTTCGCACATCCGCTGATACACAGCAACTTTGCTCATTTATTTGCCAATACGCTACCTCTCTTTTTTCTTACGTGGTGTTTATTTTATTTTTACCGGGGGATTGCTCCTTATATATTCTTCATTATCTGGATAGGTTGCGGTGCCATTACTTTTATCATCGGAAAACCCGGATGGCACATCGGAGCAAGCGGTGTGATTTACGGATTGGCTTTTTTCTTGTTTTTCAGTGGATTATTGCGAAAATACGCCCCTCTGATTGCCATTTCATTATTGGTTACTTTCTTATATGGCGGACTCGTATGGCAAATGTTCCCTTACTTTACACCTGCCAATACTTCATGGGAAGGGCATCTTAGTGGAGCAATCATGGGATCACTCTGTGCTTTTGCATTTATCGGATACGGACCACAAAAGCCAGAACCATTTGCAGAGGAAGAAGAAGAGGAAGAAGAAGAAAAAAGTAACACTAATGAAGAAGAAATAATAGAGCAAGCGGTATCAGAAAAAGAAGAACTCACACATCATGCAACCGGCAATCCTATGTAATATCACTAACAAAGACTATAAATAAAACCCAATCCAGAAAACAAAAAAAGGAAAGAGATAATTCATACTAATACCTCAGTAATATAATCAGTTTTTCATTGCTTTTCGTCTCTTATATTCATTCGGTGTGCACTGCATCTGTTCTTTAAATACGCGACTGAAGTACTGCGGTGAGGAAAATCCGCTTTGATAGGCAACTTCCGACAAACTGTATGTGTCGGCATCCAATAACTCCAAAGCCCGTTTCAAACGCATCTCTTTCACCAAATCGATCGGAGAAGCTCCTGTAAACGTCTTTATCTTACGATAGAATACGGCACGGCTCATATTCATTGTTTCAGCCAAGTCATCAATCTTGAAATCCGGATTCTGCAGATTCTCATCGACTAACCGGATCACCTCCTGAATAAAAGTGTTATTAAAGGATGGAACCGATTCCAGCACCTGCTCCAATTTCACATCCGGCTGCTTCTTTTCCGTTTTATCCGAGTCTTTCAATGAACTCCCGAGATAATACGCTGCCAAAGAGCTGCGTTGCCTTATCAACGACTCAATCCGCGCTTTCAAGTAAGCAGAATTAAACGGCTTGGCTATATAGTCATCCGCACCATACTCCAACCCTCTGACACGATCGTCAACAGACGCTTTGGCCGAAAGCAGGATCACGGGAATATGACTGGTATCGCGATTGACTTTTACTGCTGCCAGCAATTCAATGCCATCCATTTCGGGCATCATCACATCACTGACAATCAAATCCGGCAATTCCCGACCTATTATTTCCAGACCTTGCCTGCCGTCACCGGCTTCCAATACATGATAACAGTCTCTCAATATCATAGCCAGAAAACGACGGAGCTCGTCATTGTCTTCTATGATCAGAATACTCCTCTCCTTCTCCTCCTGACGGGATAACTGTACTTCCACAGGGTATTCGAACTTTACTTCATCATTCAAAACAAATTCAGCCATCGAATCGGCAGCATATGCCTCGTAAGTGCAGGGTAAGGTAACGGTGAAAACGGTTCCCTGTCCGGGAATACTTTCAGGCTGTATCGTGCCGTGCAGCAAATCCACGAATTCTTTCACCAGAGAAAGCCCGATACCGGTAGAACGGTTCGGATCTGTTTTTCCGAAAGTCTCGAAGCGGCCGAACAAGTTATCGATTTTCCGGAGATCCATCCCCTTGCCCTCATCACGTACGGAAACAAACAAGCAACCGGACTCCATACGTACCGCCATGGTAATGGACTTACCATCCGCCGTATATTTAAACGCATTGGACAGTAAATTGAAGAGTATCTTTTCCAATTTATCCATATCCGTATAACAACGTATTTCCGGCGTTTCGGGAATCAAACGGAAATGAATGGAACGTTCGTGAGCCAATTGTGTAAAGTTCTCACCAACCTGCCGACACAAGGCAACCACATCTCCCTGTTCAATACTCAACTTCATCTTTCGCCCCTGTATCTTCCGGAAGTCCAAAATCTGATTGACAAGCCTCAACATACGGTTTACATTGCGCCGGGCTACCTGCATATTCTCTGTCCCGCTCTTTTGCAGTTGTCCTCGTTCTACGATTTCTTCAATCGAACCGGATATCAAAGTCAACGGTGTACGGAGCTCATGCGAAATATCAGTAAAAAAGCGTAGTTTCAGATCGGTCAACTGCTGTTCTAAAGTTACTTTCCGTTTCAAGTTCGTGATATAGACAATGATACCGGATACCGTAAGAATAAGGATGATCGCTATAAGAACGTAAAGCACCCATGCCCATGCCGTCTCCGTGAAACGGGGCTGAATATGTATGTAAAGAGGAGTAATATTATCGCACCATACACCATCGCCATTCGTAGACTTCACCTCCAATACAAAATCACCGGAAGGCAAATTGGCAAAGCCGATGGAATGGTTCTCTCCGATATATCCCCATTGATCGCTGATACCCTTCAAACGGTAAGCGTATTGAAGTGCCTCCGAATTTGTATAATCCAATGCTGAAAAGGCAATGGTAACATTCCGTTCTTTTTTGCCCAACACCAGTGAATCGGCGGCCAGTACGGAATTGGAAACCGTACCGTCGCTGTTCTGAATATCCACTCCGGCATAAACGATGCGCGGCACAAAACTGCTCTTCTTCAAATCGTATAAACGGAGACGAAGAACACCCTGATTCGTACCGATATACATAGCTCCCTGCTGATCGATAGCCGGATGGGCCTCAGTAATCTGCAAATCCGTATGCAGATTGGCACTGTCATACGTATCGAATCCTTTGCGGTCCGCCCTGTACTTACTTATATAATTCTCAAAACAAATCCAGATATTCCCTTCTCCGTCTTCCAACATCGATTGCGGTAAATCAGACGGAAGCCCGTTTTTCATATTAAGGTAATGAAAACGGATTCGTGTATTCAATAATGAATCCACATCAGCCATACAAATTCCCCCACTGTAAGCGGCAATATAGATTTTACCATCCCGGCTTTCAAGCACATCCATGACGTCATTATTACTTAATCCGTCCTCACAGTCATTGTGAAAGAATTCGATGTCTTCCGGCTTCTGAAAATCATCCGAAAAACTCAATAATCCTTCCGTAGTGCCGGCAAGTACGACGCCTTTCCGGGTACAACACAAACTACGCACTTTGTGACACATATCACCGGGGTACCCTTTCATCAGATTCTCCGAATGAATAAAACGGGGATTATCCAACGTTCCGGAAAACAGATTGATTCCCCCGCCAAGTGTACCGATCCATATCCGGTTCCGGGTATCCCGACAGATGGAATAGATGGCATCATTGCTTAAAGCATACGGATCTTGTTTATCGTGACGGAAAGTGTGAAGTGTAAATTTCCCATCATATTCCGTCGCCACTACTATCCCGTGGTTTCGTGTTCCCAACCACAAACGATGCTCGCTATCCTCAAAGAAAGTATAGACATTCCTGCCGAAAGAGATATTCCGGTTTTGCAGCAGTTTGCCTGTGGAATCCATATTACCCACATAATTACCCTGTTTGTCATACACCTCCAGCCGATTCTCCTTAGAAGCAACCCACAAGCGTTTTTTCGAATCGATAAAAACACCCCGTACCTCTTGTTCGGCCGAAGTATGGATGTAATCATAATTACGATTGGTGAAGTAAATTTTATCAAAACCGTATTTACGGCTTACCCACAGATTTTTGTGGGAATCTCTCAGAAAAGCTCTCCCTTCTGTCCGGTAAGGCTCTTTCTGTCCGGTTGTATATCGATAGGCCGGTTCCAATCCGTCAGTAACAGAATTATAAAAATAAAAACTCCCGCTACGGGTCATAAACCAAATTCCTCCGAACTCATCCTCATGCACATGCCGGAAAGTATCCGTGCCGGTCAGATTCACTTGGAAAGAGGTTACTTTCCGGTCAGCAGGAGTATAACGTAGCACTCTTTGTCCGGACAACATCCAGATTACGTTTTTTCTTGAATAGTGCACACCTGTGACATGCAAAGGATCGAGAGCTGCTTCCTGTCTGTATAACTGTTCAAAAAACTTTTTCCGCGTATCATAAACAATCACTTTCTCCGAATCCGGAATCAACAATCTGCCGGATTTTATAGAAACCAATCCACTGACCGGCTTCATTGGAAAAGGATTCGGGATATGCAGAATCCCGGCATCCGGCACAAATGTATAGAGTTCTCCTCCTTCCGTCAAGAAATAAGTACTTTTATCTGCCTCCTTGACATATCTCAACCGCACATCGGTCTGTATTTCGGGATGGTTGTAAACAAAAGTACCCTGTTCGGTCAATATCCACTCGTATCCTCTTTTGTCTTGATAGACAGTGTATATCTTCTGCCCATGTCCGGCACAGGAACGGCAGGGCAAATGCACAATTCCATCAGCTTCACCCAAACGTTCCTCATCGATCCGGAACAATTCTCCGGCTTTATTACTAAACCAAAGGATCCCGCCTGTCTGCTTATATATTCGCGCTACCTCTTCATAACCAGCCAAATGAGGATAACCGAAAAAGACATTGCGGAACTTTTCAGTACGTGTATCAAAGAGATAAAGCAGGTTGTTGTAGGTAATACACCAGATGTTTCCCTTTTGGCTTTTTATAATTTGCTGAATACGATTGTATTCAAGGCGAGTATCGTCCGTAAGATATGACTTATAGTTCTGAAATGTATAGCCGTCAAACTTCTCCAATCCATTCCAGGTAGCCATCCAGATATACCCTTTATCATCCTGCAGGAAATCCGCCACAGTGTTTTGAGACAACCCGTCTTTGGCTGAATAATAACGCACGTGCATCAGGCTTTGGGCAGAAAGCACAAACGGACAAACAAGATAGAGAATGATGAGAAACAATTTAAGCATAACAAACCTTTAGATAGACAAAGGTAACGTATTTCCGGCAATCCCGAAAAATTATCGCCGGACAAGAGAGCTTACAGCATAAAAAAAGAGAGAACATTTTGCAATGATGTCCTCCCTTTCAGCTATTTATTGATTGTTCGTTATCAATTTACCGGTAGTTCGTTATCAATTTACCGATACTTTCGTAACCGAATCGTTTGCCTTCACAATATACCGGCCGGCCGGAACGGAAAGCGATACATTACGGTGAACTTCCAGATTTTGTATCAGCGTGCCGTCTATGCCGTACACATAAATACGGGTCGGTATCTCAATACCACGTACAGAAATCGTTCCTTTACTTCCTATTACGATAACCGGGCTTTCCATTGCTGTATTCTCAAGCCCCGTACCGGTATTGCCTACCGTAAATTCATCGGAAGCTTCACTCAATGCACCGTACTCATTTACCGACTGTACCGTAACCACGTCATTCAAATTAGCTTCATAACGAGTATCAACGGTAAATCCGGCAACTTTCCCATTAATAGTCACCACATAACAGATAGCATACTCATCAGCAGTCCAACCAAATGCCGTATCCCCTTCTTTACCATTGATTACCGGTTTAGAAGTCTGTTCCACCATCGGTAGCGGATTCCACATACCGGTAACAGCATCGGTACCATCACCTCCAAAAACATTTTCCAACGTATAGGAAGCGGCTTCCTCATCCGTCAGGAAGTTCTTTGCCTTGCCGTAAATCGTCTGTCCGTTTTCCTCATACCAATATTCCTCAATCGACTTTTCACTCATCTTATATCCGTTTTTATCCCAGATATTATATACCGCCCAAAGAGCCGGTATAGCACCCATCTTAGGATACCAATAGCCCTCATACGGTTTCACACGACATTCCGTATCGATAAATACCGTTTTCGGTTCATTGTGCCAGGGACGGCCGAAATACACTTGTGTCTTATCTTCCTTACCGTCGGGAGCAGTGATCGTCGTGTTTTTGAATACATATCCCCAACGTGTACAAGCTTGTGTCACATTCCCCTGACTGTCTTTCATATCCGTATAGTGTGACGGAGCAACGATGTAACCACCCGATTCACGGACAATATTCAGTGTACAATTGTCAAAGTAGACATCGCCTCCTCCATAAATAAAGTCCACTGCACCTTCAATCATCGTATTACGGAAATAATTGCGATCGTAATAATGCGGCTGGTTATTGCCCGTATTGGTATTTCCGGTCTTAGGGCTCAGGTAGGTATCCTGATAAGAACGGATGCGGCAATTATTGAAAGCTACCCGGTCCGCTTCCACATAAAGAGACAAAGCTTGTGGCCCACGGGCTTCATTACCTTCATATTTTGTCCACCATTCATTATCGATTGTCAGGTTCTCCGCATAAAAATCATTCGATTTGATAACTAACGTAGCACCTTCGGCCACGTTATACCAAGGCTGGGATTTATCGGCAGAGTTACTTCCCGCCACGCGATCCTGCGCAATAGTCACCTTGTTTACATCCTCACCGATTAAATGTATAAACGGACGATCCACCACTACGATACGACTGTCCTCCGAAGCCGGTAACTTTCCACTCTGATCCTCCCAAGTATATTTCCCGGTGGAGAAAGTACGATTATTCAAGTCATTGTAATATCCTGCTTTAATAAAGATAAGCCAAGGTTTATTATTAGTTACCGGTACGGCATCAATCGCTTCCTGAATGGTTTTATATTGACCGATCGTAGTAGAGGTAGGTGCAATGCTCGCATCCAGACTTTGGTCTACTATCGCATTAAAGAGACGGGCTTCCGGTTTTACACGTTCCATCACCGTAAAAGTTGTGTTTACAGCCGGCGCACGATTATCCGAACGGTCTGTAACATATCCCTCCGGCAGTTCCAATGTATACTGAGTAGCATAAGCCAGATTCGCATAACGGAAAGAAACAGAAGAACTCCCATATTCCGGTTCCAATACAATCGTTTTACCATTACCTGTCAGAGTAGCTTCACCCGTTCCGGCTTGAATGCGTTCATCATAAGAAATGGTAATTTTTCCATTGGCAGATACTCCGGTAGCCTTATCGGCCGGAATAATCGCTTTAATGACAGGAGCATCAGGGTCTTCGTCGATAATCGGAGTACCGAATACATAGATATTACCCAATCCGGTCTCGCTATGATCCGTGTAATTCAAACCGCTTCCCGAATCAACCTTATCAAAGTTATATTCACCATTGTTATCATTCAGAAGCTCGTCACCGGTACCGGTAAAACGAATATAGACCATCTCCTTTTCGGCGACTTCTTCGGCTGGCAATTCAAAATCAACACTGGTAGCCAACCCGTTACTCAATTTATAAACCAATTCCTCGCCATTATTGATAACGGGATTATAAACAGTACCATCTGTTGAGTAAAGTACCCTCCAATTTACATTCGCCGCATTCTTTGCCACCAAAGCAGCAGTAAAACGTACGGTCGTGAATTTCTTGGTAGAGAACTGAACCTGCATAGCTACATCCGTACTCCGATATCCGTTCATGTACAAACCATTCACCGAACTGATAACCGCTCCTTTGCGCATACGTACCACCGGAGTGCCACTGGAATTACCATCCAGAGAGTTTCCATCACTGATTTTCACTACAGAAGCAGTCGCATTACGTTCCGAGTCCCACACATAATCGGCAGCAAACGGATATGTTCCCTTGTTCGCCCAGATCTCTGCCTTATCCGAATTATAAGCGGCAATAAAATCCTGTATTTCATAGTTTGCAACAATCTCCGTATTCTGCTTTACAGTTACAGTACGCTCGGGCTTCGTCACATTGGAATTTTCAAATTCATCCTCCCAGTTCAAGAATCGTGCAATAGGGAGTTCATTGGCAACAACAGTCACTACCGTACCTTCCTCGTACTTGCCTTCGGTGGATTCCGGATTCAAGGAAATAGAACCGATCTGCATTTCCAGGTCATTTATACAACGAGTTGTGAATGTATATGTATTCACCTCTTGAAAAACAGCTTTCAATGAAGTATTCGCTTTCAGTGAGAACGAATAAGGGTTCTCGGCAGACACTTCTTTTCCGGCATTATCCACCCAATTGATGAAGTGGAAACCAAACTTCGGTGAAGCAGTAACCGTCACATTCGTACCCTCATCCATCAGGTCGCCCGCAGGCAATTGATTGACAGTACCTGCATTTTCCGGTTGCAAAGCTGTCGTAATACTGTATTGCGGCACTTCTACAGCCGTCCCGTTGACTGTACCCGTCATCACCACATTATTGAAACCGATTTCCTTATTATTAGCCAGGTTATAAACACTGATTATCAATGATACTTCTTCATCTGTTGCCGGCATACCGGTCAATTCATAAGTACATTCGGTTGCATTTACAGAAGCCCCGGAACGATTCGGCTTGACATTACTTGCCACTGTCTTTTTCATTCCATCGGCGTATTTCAGATAAATATCGATCATACCGCCACCTGTACCGAACACTCCCATCTTAAAAGAAATACTTCCCGGTTGATACATCAGACCTTTGGCGGGTTTTATAGAATAGACCAGATCGTGACCGTCGGTCGCTGCATTCATCTGGGCACTGGGCTTATAGTTATTCATACTCAAATTCTCATCGGCTCCTTTGTATTCCTGTTGTTTGGTAAAAGTCATTTCCTTCCCCAAGACAAAAGCAGTCGTACTAAAAGCATGCTCATTGCTGACAACGGCTTGTGACGGTTCATTGGCACCGCCGGACATTCCCCAAATGGCCGTTACCGTCTCATTGTCGAAAGTCTGTGCCGTAACCCATTGTGCGGCAAATCCCAGTATTCCGAGCAAACAGCCCTTTAATAAAGATTCTTTGTTCATCATATATATTCTTATTTTAGATATAAAACTCATTTCATTTTTTAATGATACGCAGTGTCTGTATCCGGTTTCCTGTCATCAGTTTACAGAGATAAATACCATTCAAGAAGCCGCCCAGACTGATTTCATGTGCATAATCCCCCGCTTCCAAGTTATCATTATAATGATGCATTGTACGTCCTTCCATATCATAGAGAGTGATATTCACCGGAGACAACTCGGAAAGCCCGTAATGCAAAGTAGTCTTATCAGTAGTGATTGCCGGAGCACAATAAGCCTTTCCTACATTCCGGGGCGTCTCTATCGAAGTAACTCCCCCTTCCGTCACTACCCCTTTCACCGTCACTCCATAAAGACAGATCGACTTCCGGTTCGACTTACTGCTATACCAGGGGTATACACGCAGATAGAGAGTCTCTTCTCCGTTCAGTTCGATAATCTCTTTCAAAGAAATGGGGTACATCGTATTGGATACATTAGTAGGGCGGTTACTGATCAACGTATATTCCCCGAATCCCGGATCTTTGGAACACATCACCCGGAAACACATGCCATTGCCACCGGAACCACCGGCATACAGTCCGATAGAATCGATATTGAAAGTGGTTCCGGCATTAGCCGTTACCGAAAATTCAATATAGCGGTTGTAGTTTACATCTATCTCATTTTCCGGCCATTCATCTCCTTCGATGATGTTGCGCTGAGTTTTCGTTTCCGGATCGATCCATCCATCTATCCAAGTCGTCGGATTTCCCGGTTTGGCATAACGGTCGGCATACATCTGGCTGAAAACTTCTTCTGCTGCCAAGATGGGGCCGGTTACCACTGCTTTGGTATCCTGACTTAACTGCCAATAGGCCTGAGCAGCTACTCCTCCTTCAAAAGACACACCCTCACCTGTCAACGTTGCCGTTTTAGTATTCGTGCCATTGCTCACAGTCAGCGTTCCATTCTTTACACCTTTCTCCGTCGGCAGGAACTTTACATAAATAGAAGTCATCGGTACATTTCCATTCTCATAACTTATTTCCAAAGTAGAGGCAAATGCTTCAGTCGCGCTTCGGGAAACTTCAAATCCTTCCGAAGCGGTCACGGTTATTTTCCCGTTCTCCGGAGTCAAATCGATACCACTGACCGAAAAAGCATATACAGAACCGGCATTGAGATAACTTTTTCCGAAGTTATGCGAAACCGGATTAATCAATACATCCGGATTTGCATTAAAATACTCCGTCAATAATCCTTGTGCCGCCAATCCCTGTACAGCCAAACGGGCATAAAGTGTAGCCCCATATTCTCCGATATGAGTACCATCGCCTACATTATAAATAAGTTCTTTTGCTTTCTCTTCACCGTATTCGTCACAAATAGCACGCGTCAAAGCCGTATGGTCCACCAATAAGCAATTCAGCTCCACAGCCACTTCTTTCATAGCAGCTACATAGTCCAGGTCTCTACCGGAGGACATGATCACATCCGCTCCCAGATTATGCGCCCCTTTATCCGTTATCTTATTAGCGCTGAAATAACCGCGTACAATCGGAGTGAACAAAATAGGAGTAGCATTCAATTCCCGAACCTCATTGACATATTTCCGAAGGTATTCTTTGTAAGTAGTCCACGGATAAGTTCCGACTTCTCCATCCGCTCCCGCGTGTTTCTCATCATTATGTCCGAATTGTATAATGACATAATCCCCCTCTTTTATTTGCGGTTTCACTGTTGTCCAGAAACGGCTCTCCTCATAAAATGTTTTCGAACTCGTACCGCTCTTGGCACGATTGTTCAATGTAGCACCGTTGACCATAAATTGCGGAAGCATCTGAGGCCATCCGCGTTGGCCGTTGGTATTTACGGAAGGATCGGTCGATTTCTCTTCCATCGTAGAGTCACCGATGGTATGAACAGTAGGAGCCTGCGCAAAAACTGAAGCAAGCCCAAGACTGCAAAAGGCAGTCAGAAGAAAAGATTTTAATTTGTTTTTCATGATCGATATGGATTGTTTTTCGAAAGGCAAAGCTAATGCATGCCTTTTCTTTTTTATTGCACAATCTATTCAATCTCCCGATTGAACAAATTGTGCAATAAAATCAAATAACAATCTATATCCAATTACTCAATTTTTCCACATGATGGTCAAAAAATACCATCACAGAACTTCATTCTATCATCGAATCATGCTCTTTCAGATAAATACGCAACAGCTCAAAAAACGCTGGAGCGTCCAGCAATACAATATTTTCATCCTGCGTTTTCACCTCATCCATCACCTCACAATACCAGGTTGGCTGCTTTAAAATGTTACGAAACCAATGGAAAGGCAACGCCGAACGTTCTTTCACACGCTTCACAATTCTTCCGGCAGCAACTTTCGGATCATCGTCATTAATATCCAGATCGGCACGAATGACCGGCATATTGCCATGCAGGGAGGCAGTCACAGTTTTCTGAGGTACAATGCCATTCGGACTGAAAGAAGCATAACAGTCCAAGCCTTCTTCATTCAATCCCGGAGCCTGTCCGTCGATGACAAAACCAGTAACGGATAATCCCCACTTGTCATAGTACTTCTTACAATGCTTGCCCCATACCTTCAGTCCGGACGGAAGCCCGGACAAATCACGAGGTTCTTGCAACATACCCGGCATTATATATCCCGCACCGTTATCGGCAGAAGCAAAATAATCATTCTCAGTTGCCGTCGTACGGAAATTATGCATAATATGTGGTACACGTTCGGCCAATACAGGACTGATACACCACATCAACGGTAACTTTCCACGATTAGGATCATCCCAAATTGAGGGGGTACGTTGTGAAATCCATGCAGAAGCATCATAGTCGCCAACATAAAAGATAATAAAATTCCGCCCGGCCACATTCACTTTTCCATCAGCCGTCAATAATCCTCTTTTTTGCAGCTCCTTATGGGAAATCCAATCCTGTGTATATTTCTTTTTTGTAGGAAAGTGCTGCCAGAAAGAGGCATTCGCCAATGCACCATAGCTAATGGCGTCCGCATCCTTAAAAGCATTGTATGCACTGATAATACGGCTAAACTCCCACTCTGTCGGCACATCATCATGAATACCCGAAGCATGCATCGTATATTTATAAGCCCAAGAAGGGAAACCTCCGATATAACACATCTTCTCATGCTTATTCTGTTGATAAGCCAATAACAACATTTCTTTCAAGGTTTGCAAGTCCGTACCTACCGGCTGAGAAGGATCGTCTGTAGCCGGTTCATCTCCCCAGGGAGATAAGTCAAAGAAAAAGGCCCTCTTACTTACAAAAAAATCATGATTACTCAAGGTATGGTGATTTTTTACAGCCGCAAAAGGTTTCTGCTTCCAATACTGGTCGATGTAATAAGCGGCAAATTCCGTATTGCACTTACCGGTTTTCATATATTTCTCTATAAACCATACATAAGGATCATTCTTCAGAGAGCCGGTAGAAAGACGTGACGTTTCCGGTATTTCCATTCCTTTTTTACCTGTAAACATAGAGGTTCCGTCCGGATTCAACAGCCATCTTTTTACCGGTAGCTTCGGTCCGTGTACCACAAGACGGTCATACAGACTTCCCGGAGTATCGTCGTAACGAATGGCAACCAAATTCTCAATACCAGCCACAGAAGAGGCAACATTACTGGTGGAAGGAACATTTCCATCATAAACAACCACTCCTTCTATATAAGAAGCATATGCAGTAAATAATTCCTCCATCGTCCGGTACGTCTGCGTTTCACGTCCGTATAACCACTCTCCCTTCCGACTGTATTTATTCCACCAATAACCATCAATATCATTATTACCCTCCATTACAAAATAAACATACAAGCGGGGAGTATCCCTATTTACCACTCCTTGCAAAGTAGCCACAGCATGTACATCATCCCAAGCCAAATTGAGCCCCTGTGCTGTGCTCAAATCAGCCTGAAGAGTATAACGCAAATCATAAATACCAATTTTATTTCCGGCAAAAGTGGCATTTGCCACCAGCAATAATACAATTATTATTTTCAAATATTTATTTATCATTCTTAGAGTGTTCTATTTTCATCATTTACTTCTTACACGGTATTCTCAATATCATCAACGAATTAGCCGGACAATCGACATTAAATGTACTGCCAATTCCTGATAACTCAGAAATTTTCGGAACCACTTTAAAAGGAGTACTGAAACTATTTTCCTCAAATCGCTCATTCGCTCCTAATACAATTTTAGTCCCTTTCGAAGCAATATCCATCGCATTCTCCAACTGCACTTTGACTTTCCAGTTTCCGGACTCTGCATTTACCAATTTAACAATGATCTCCTTGCGTTCCCTGTCATAACCCGATACAACATATTGCTTCGTCTGAGGAGCATACGTATATTCATATTGCAGTTCGTCATCCAAAAAACATTGCCAATGGGCACCTTTGATCTCAATCCGTACCGTATACCACTGATTCGCCTTTATAGACGTATTATTCCGATAATCAAATAAAGAAATGGAACCCTCATTGTTTATCTCACGGAAAATAACCGACTCATTGGTATGACTTCCCATATCCGCCATAAAATAGTTGTTCAGATCAGCACCGCCAAAGATAATTCTAAAACCTTCCGTACCGGATATCTTTTTAGCTTTCAACTCGATGGTACAATCTTCAAACTCACAGTCTTTAAGAACAGCAAAAGCATCTATCCCCTTCTGACTTTGAAACAGGACATCTTCTTTCACATTCCAATTCCCACGGACAACCTCCCATTTATTCACAAAATCATCCCATCCGGAAACATGTCTTTCTTCACCGTTTGCCATAATTTTCAGGTCTTTAAATTCAACCTCTGTATTATTGGTTCCCAAACCGATAAATCCTTTCGTCCGGAATGCAGGGGCGGGAGAACCAACTTTCAAATCCGTATGCAGATTCACATCCGGCCGGTTATCGGAAAACATTTTCAATACATAATAATTAGTACGACCGTAAACAGAATCATTTTTCAACACCAGCAGATGATCTCTTCCGTGAGCTGCATGCTGAATCAACGGGGCATAAGACACCATTCGAACCTTATCCGCATTCCTCTCAACTCCTGTCAGATAGGCAGCTTCTCCCAAAGATGAATAAAGAGAAGGCCGGCCGATAGCCGCATATTCTCCTACATAGATTTTATAAGGAGTATCATCGGGCAACTTATCATAAACATCAGCGTTATTATAGAACCAACCGGCCGTTTCATAGTAGTGGGGATCTAAAATATCGATTTGCTCTGCATCCTGAATATAAGGACTGAACATGAGCGCACATATAATCTCTATCTGAGGATACTTTTCCTTGATTGCCTTATAAAAGCGATTATAGTTTTTCACATATCGGAGGCCGATATTTTCATTTCCCACCTCCACATATTTCAACGGAAAAGGTTTCGCATGACCATTTTCCGCTCTTTTTTTTCCGTAAGTGGTGGTCGTATCACCTAACGCATACTCAATGGCATCCAAAGCTTCCTGGATCAAATCATTTATCTGATGCTCGCCATTCCAGTAGTCGCCATTCCGAAACAGACAGGACATGCCGGCATTACAAACAAACATACCATCGGCATCAATATCTTCACAGAACTGTAAAAACTCGTGATACCCGAACCCATAGGTGCTGCGATAGCCCCATAAATTGTATTCTCCCGGACGTTCTACAATATCTCCTATCGTCTCCTTCCATTTAACACGGTTATCCATGGTCAAGCCTTCGACAATACAGCCACCAGGCCAACGAACAAAATCGGGATGCAACGACTCAAGCATTTCGGCAACATCTTTTCGCAATCCGTTTTTATGTCCACGAAAAGTGTTCTCGGGAAACATCGATACAAAATCAATATATACTTTGCCTTTATGAGGTAATAACAAAGCAAAACGAAGATCATTTGCTGTTACATCAACCGTAAAAGTTCCTTCATAACGATTCCAGGAACCATCCTGTGCAACCCGGAATTCCTCAGAAGCCACAACCTGTTCCTCACGATCCAGCAGGACAGCTTTCACTACAGCATTCCTCAATTCTTCCGTAAACAAATGAAATTGAAAATTATACTTTTGTCCTTCGGTTACAGCTATTCCCCAGTAACCGGCATTCATAACCAATACATCAGATACGGATGCACCGAGATTTACAAATAAGGAATGAGGAGTAGCACTGTTCAATGGTTTCTCCTCCGTTATTTTATAAGAAGGAACGGTTGTACCGGAAATACACTTAACTTCCCAGCCTTCCATAAAAAGAGAATCGCTCCATGCAATACTAAAATGATTGATGGAATCATTGGAATAGCAATGTAAAGGTTTGGCTATCGCTTTTCCATCCTTCAAAACCGTACCGGAGGGCAAAGTACCATCTTCAAAACCACGGTTTCTTATCATTTCCGCATATAAACCTCCATCACCGGAATGAGTAATCTCCTCAAAAAAGATACCATATAAAGAGGAAGGTATCTCGGCCTCTTCTTTTGACAAATCAATCGTTACTACATCAATAGGTTGATTGCAGGACAGTAAAGAGAACAAACCTCCAAACTGTACCATTGTTTTCACCCATGTTTTCATACTTTATTTCCTTTTATTTCTAAGATAATGATCCAATGACTTCATAAAGACACCACCAACTACCGAACGTGCCCGAAAATTAATATAATCAGCATTCAATGTTTCATACCAATCGCCTAAAGGAACTCTTGAGGAAGTTTCATTCACATATTTCCAAATAGGTCGTATCAGCTCCTGAAAGTCACTCTCCGAATCGGCCATGGTAGCGCTCCATACTGTATCATCTATTTTGCCCCATGTGAAGCGATTATCCAAAGGTAATCCATATTTATTCTGGTTTTTCAGATAGAAAGCAACTTCCTTTTTCATTATTTCAGTAGGCAACACATTCATTCCCAAAGTTTTGTCCCACACAAAATTATACTTCTGACTCCAAGTATCCGGCCGATCAAAAGCCAAGCGATAATGGTCTCCATCATTAGCCTTACGTTCCCATTCAATAGCCATTTTTTTAGCCATCTCAGTATATTTCTTAGCTTCCTCCGGTTTATTTAACATTTTAGCCAGACGTCCATAACCAGCAATAGCCATTATAGCTTTAGCGGATAGATTTGCATTATGTGCCAAATGTCCTGCAAAATCTTCAGTACATAACTGATTTTCAGGGTCCAGTCCCTCCTCTGCCAGATAATTACTCCAAATAGTCAATGTTTCCCAATGTTTGGCTGCATAGTCCGCATTTCCATCAGCAATAGCAATCGCCGTTGTCATAATCAACATATTTCCTGTTTCTTCCACAGGCATGTCTTCCTGATAAGTTTGCCCATTTGCCAATGGATATGTACCAACATCGTGTGCTGCAAAGTTTTTTTTCCAACGTCCGGACTCACTATAATCAAATATAAAATTCAGCATGGCTTTCATTATTTCCGTATTATACTGGATAAAAACAGGACAAGAAGGATACGTCACATCCACTGTACCAATAGATCCATTACTATTATTCTCTTTTGAAAAAAAGAACAATTCATCTTCAGGACCTAAGACCAATTTATGAGCCGCTACCGCCTGACGATAAGAAGCAGCACAAAGTTCGGCATACTGTTGTCCACCAGCTTCAACCGCATCTTTCATCACCTTATAATCCCACTCGTCACATCTCTGCATGGTTTTGGTATAGTTTTTTCGGGCATCGGCCAATGCAGCTTCCATCGTCGGATATTTTTTCTTCCAATACGCCTTCAAGTTTTGCCCGAAGTATTGGACAGAGGCAATGTCGTCATAGCCAATCATCAGATAGCCTTCTGCTTTTTGTTCTTTCACATTACCCATATTTTCACTATACGCCAAGAGGGTTTCGTCCTTATCTAACCGTGCGGATGTCCGGGTTGTTTTTGTAACTGGCAGTATTCCTTTTTCGGCAAAACTCTTCTGAATAGATACTGGAGCCCCCATAGACATATCAGAGGCTTCCGTCTGTTTACCTGCCAGATAAAAATACCCCCAATCAATACAAATGATATCACCGCTTTTACCTAAAACATTCTGTTCTAAAGTTCCTGTTTTTAGTACATGAATGCCAGAAGATTGATAGCTTTCTACACTAACCTCTTGTTCCGGGCTGTTAACTGCCCATTTGGGAGTTGCAGAGAAATAGATCTGTACATCATGTGCACGCTTGTCCAACGACCGAACTTCATAACTAATATAATTAACCGGACTACTCAATAAATCCAGATCGGTAAGAACCAATGGACTCGTAAACTTCAAATCCAATTGCACTGGACCGCAATAAAAAGAATAATAAGTTTGAGTAGGTAATACATTCACCTTTATTTGTTCGGCCTCCGTACCAAAAAAGGACTCTACCTCATCCTCGGTAAAAAGGCCAAAATCAACATAAGCTCCTCCCATCGTATTATGGCAATGAGCTGTAATAAGATTATCTTCTGATGTCAGAGATTTCACTTGTTCCGCATCCAAAGGTTGCACAACATAGTTTCTCCACTTATATCCTGTGTTCACCAGCATCTGCCCATTCAGATACAATTCAAAAATATCGTCATGTGAATAAATCAGATATAACTTTTTCTTGATAACATTTTTATGATCGATTGAGAATTTCCGGCGTATCCAAATATCCCCCTGGCTCCATCCGGTTTTAACGTGAGACATATCAGCACTTCCAAATGCCCCCACACCTGCCTGCCATCCCACATCATTATACTCTTTTTTATACCAATCGGCCAAAGGCAATGTATTTGTATATTTAGCCTGCCATTCTTCGTTCCGAGCATCTTTTAGTATTGCTTTTAATACTTGCTTATCCTTCCCCATAAAACGATAGCATTTACCATCTACTCTCAAAACACCTACTAAAGGATGTTCTGTTCCCGTCCAATGCCTGACGTCATCTTCATACAGTTTATCAGTATGCGACCACGCAGAAATATAAGGGTCAATTGTAATCAATGGATAAGCAGGAGCCCTGAAATGAGAAGCCGGCACTTCTTTATTATTCCCAGCTTCTACATAAAAAGACAAAAAACTTAATAGTAAAAGTAAAATATTTTTCTTCATAATTATACTCAAATTCCTGACGTATTCAATTTTCTAACATATAAGTTATCTTCTGTCAAAACATATAACTCATTCATATCTTTACCACCCAAACATAAAGAATGTATTTGTTCACCGGGTATTGGTAATATAGCTCTTACCAACCCCTCTCTGTCACAAACCTGAACTCCCAGCAGAGTCGCTACATAAAGATACCCCCTGCTGTCAAATACCATATTTCCGTTTTCAGAAGCAAAAGAATCATTGGTACTATGCAATCTGTAATAAGGCTGTTTATCAGAGAATAAATCGTTTTCCGAGGGAACATAAGAATATATCCATTGGGAATTTACTCTCCTCTGTACTAAACGTGAATGATCAGGATATATAGCCAAAAACTTCCCTCCTACCTCATCTTCATCTATTTTTTCTTTTGATTTTCTGTTCAAATTTACTTTCCATAATATATTTCCATTATCTTTCTGCTGAACTGTATATACTACTGATTCATCCACCGGTAAAATACTTTCGGTCCCTTGCATCCCCTTCAGCAATATGTCACGTTTATCATTCATGAGTCTACCCGACGAATCCAATAATAACAAGTTATTATACAATACACCTACCAAAGAGCAATCAGAGAATCGACCTAAATTCTGTATACCATCCTGATTCAGTTTATGGATATTCTGATCAATTGTTTGAAATATAATATCTCCGGAATTATTGGCAAACAGGCTACTGGATATTACTCCTGGTAACTCTATCTCCTGCCACTGTGATTGACTGTCTATAATTTCAGAAAGCATATCATTCCTCGAAACACCACACTCCACCTCTTTCGGCCATCCTTTCCAAAGCCAACGCATTACATCCGGAAAAATATTCTCAGCATGTACTCCGTCATGTCCACCATGCCCCCAAGAGTGAGCTACCTCATACCCGGAAAAGGCCAAAGCTGATTCCATCAGCAAATTACCATCAAACCAATGCCCTAAAAGAGGATTCCATGCATCTTCTGTTCCGTCTTCCAAAAAGATACGAAGAGGTTTAGGTTCCGTTTTCCGTATCAACGCTGGATATTCATTACCACCTCTCATAGCTACAAAAGAGCCAAAAGCACTAAACACACGACGAAATGCATCAGGACGTTCCCAAGCAGCAGTAAAAGCGCAAATACCTCCACTGCTTGCCCCTGCAATGGCACGGTCATTAGGATTCTTTGAAAAGTTTAATAAACGTCCGTCTGTAGTCTTTTTAGCTTCGGCATCAGGCAACAACTCCTCTAACAGGAAACGAACAAAACGGTCGTTAGTAGTATCAAATTCATAGCTTCTGTTAGCCCGGAGAAACTTTCCATTTCTTTCTATTTTACCTGGCCCCACAAAAACACCAATAGTCACTGGCATTTCCCCAGTTGCTATCAAATTATCAAAAACGGTAGTGGCTTTAAACAAAATGTCATCCATACATACGTACAAACAGGCCGGTTTATCACCTTTATAAGCTTTAGGAATATAAATCCAATAGCTTCTCTCCGTTCCCGGATAAATTTTGGAGTTGGTAAAACGAAATTCCAATACCTCACCGGCTACACTTTCGTCAACAGGCTGCTTCGCCGGATCATATGGATATTTTGCATCATATCCGGATTGGGCTGCAACATTTACGCAACAGAAAGTTACAACAATTGCCAATAAAAATCTTTCTACAGTTTTCATATCTTTCCATTTATAATATTCGTCATGGTATCACTTCAAAAGTAAATGTTCCGGATTTCAAATTCACCGGCTCGTCCTTTTGTAAAAATAACGTTGCTGTAGAGTTAGGAGGAACTGTCACTTTATAAATAATTTTTGCCCCTTTCCTATTCCATGAAGATTTAACCATGCCCTGAGGCGTAATATACGACACTTTTACATAACTAATATCTTTCAAAAAATAAGGTCTCAATATCACATTCTTAAATCCCGGACATGCAACATCCGGATTGATTCCTCCCAATGTTTTATAAAGCCAGGCACCAATTTCACCAAACATTATGTGATTTTCAGAAGTTATGGCTTTTCCATCATACTGCCACCACTCATGTAAAGTCGTTGCTCCCCGCTCAATCCAGTTACCCCATGAAGGTTCATCTGTCTGATTGGCTATTCGATATGCCTGTTCTACATTTCCTGTTGTGGTTAAAGCATCCAATAATGCCTGGCAACCAAAGATGCCGACATCCAAATGATCATTGTCCTGTTTTACTCGTGCTGATAAGTTGGCGGCTACTTTAGCACGGCAATGTTCGGGAACAATATTCCAACGCAAAGGCATACTCAACTCCGCCTGATAACCGCTTGCATAAATACCCGTTTCTTCATTCAAAAACTTTTTATTGATTGCAGTTTTTATTTTATCTGCCATTTTTCTATAAAAGAATAAATCATCCTCCTTATTGAATAACCGGGCTGCCTTTGCTATAATATCTACCATCCGGAAGAAACAGATGGATGCCGTTAATTCCTTATTAGATACCGCTTTATAAGGACACCAATCACCCAAACAAGCATCTGGGACTAAACCAGCCGGATAATGTTTCAGAAAAAAGTCTGCATGCTTTTTCATCATTTCATAATTTTCGGCTAAACAGGTAGCATCTCCATAAAATTCATAAATAGTCCAAGGAATAATGGCTACTGCACAAGTCCAATCAACCGTATTGTCCGTTTGCCCCCAGCCACCAGAAGGAATAATACAAGCAAGACGACCATTATCAAACATATTATCCTGTAAATCCCTCATCCATTTTTCATAAAAAGTAATGGCGTCGTAATTGTACAGCCCTGTTTCTATAGCCAGATGGGCATCTCCCGTCCAGCCGTTTTTCTCTCGTTGCGGACAATCTGTCGGAATTCCGATCAAATTGGACAGATAAGAATATCGGGTTGCACTCATTATCTTGTTAAACAAAGGATTAGAGCATTCAAAAGATCCAATTTCCGGAACATCCGTATGTACAAAACAAGAATTCAGACTCTTTTTATCCAGCTTTAAAGGCTTGTCTGAAGTAATTTCCACATACCGAAATCCTTTGTAGCTAAATCGAGGAACAAAATGGTCCTTTTTCCCATCTAAATAAATAATATCCGTTTGGAATTGCTCATCATCGGGGTGCTTTCCGTAACGTTCGGCATTGTAGAAACCAGTCAAACAATCATCATACACATGTTCTCTCTTTTCATCAAGACTTTCTGCATGTTTTATTTTCACACGAGTTCCCTCTATTCCCTTAAATACTCCATCAATTATTCCACACCAATTTTGTCCGAAATCAAACACATAATTGGTATCGCTAAACTTCTTAATACTTTTTGCATGTAGTCTGTCTGTTATACGAATCGGAGGCATGTTCAGAGCCACCAGTTTTTCAGCAGGAGTAGCCACTTCTATTGCCCGTTGCCAATCCCCCCCATTACTCTCTAAAGCATACGTCTCTCTGTTTTCTCTCCTAAAATCATATCCTTCACCTAAATAGATAGCATTAAAAGTTAGCGGGCTTGCTGTTGTTTCAAAAGAACGGTCCGAAGCTATCACTTCTTCTGTACCATCCGTATATACGATACGAAGATTCAAACAGAAAGAAGGTCTACCCCTCCAGTCCGCCTGATGAAAATTCCATTCAGCAACCGGCTGATGATTATACCACCCATTACCTAATAAAATACCTAATATATTCTCACCCTGCTTCAAATCTTTGGTCACATCATAAGTAGCATATAACAAACGCTTCGCAAAATCCGTATAGGCAGGATCTAAAATATGGTCACCAATTTTCTTTCCGTTGATAGACAACTCATACAATCCTGCTGCTGTAATATAAGCTCTCGCTGATTTAACTTTCTTACTTATACCTATATTTTTGCGGAAATAAGGAGTCGAACGATCTTCTATATCCTTGCCGTCGGAAATGAATTTACCTTTCCAATTTTGCTGATCCAACATACCTGTTTCAAAAGAAGATATTACCTTCGATGATTTTTGACCGTCTTTATCAGCAATAGAAACACACCAGTAGTATCTGGTAAAAGGCTCCAATTCTTTGCCTGTATATCTAATCAGTGTATTATTACTCTTCTTTTCTTCAGACCAAAGAATATTTTCACCCTTTAATAAAGATAAAGAATCCGTACTTACCGCTACATAATAAGCAGTTTGTAAAGCATCTGCCCGTCTATCGAATAATTTCCACGATAATCGTGGTGATCTTTCATCAATACTCAACGGCCGACACAAATATTCACATCTCAAATCTATTGGATAGCATTTCTCTTTTCCATAGCAAGAAAAAGACAATAAAATACCATATAGTAAAATCAATATTTTCTTCATAATCTGTTTTTTCTACTTCATGATAAAATGATAAACCCCCGAGCCCAAAAACAAAGTATTATCCTTCATTTCCATACATTTTCCGGATTCCATGACCTCTGTATATTGTTTCGGAATGAATAGAGTAGCAGTAGTATTTGCAGGGATCTCCACTTTCACTGAGAAACCTTGCTCTCCGTCTACCTCCCATTCCGAACGGACCATACCATACAGAGAACGGAAGCTCCCTTTACAAAAGGATAAATCACCAATCGGACGAGGACATATTATAATATGCTTCATTCCCGGCCGTTCCGAATCATAACGAATACCCAACAATGTATCGTAGAACCATGCCACCACACTCCCAAACATCGGGTGACAACGGGAACTATTCCCGTGCCAGTCTTCCCATAAGCAGGAATATTCATCTCGAGTAATGTAATGACCAAAAGAAGGATAAGAGCGTTGAGTTATAAGCTTGTATGCCACGTCGCCATAATTATTCTCTGTCAGTACTTTTAATAATAAAGGAGTTGCCAAAATTCCAGTGTCAAAATGATAACCGAGCGATTCAATCTGACGTAACAACGTGTTCAGTACTTTTTCTTTTCTATCCTCGGGTACCAACCTGAAAGCTAACGGAAAAACATTAGCTCCCTGTCTACTTTCCCAATAGCCGTTCTCGTCTTCATCCCAAAAGACTTCATTAAAATTCTGTTTAATCTGCTTAGCCAACGCATCAAAATAAGAAGTATCTTCTGTTCTATTGAGAACACGAGCGACTTTAGACATAATATCTGTTACGCGATAATAATATGCCGTATTCACGAGCGACTCCGGTAATTCTATCTTATCGGGTGTACACCAATCTCCCAAACACCAGCCATTAGGCTCTTCTTTTACTACAATCCCTCTGGCATCCAAACGAGTACCAAGATATTGAATCCAATGCTTCATACCATCATAATGTCGGGATAACAGTATGGTATCACCATATTGATGATAATAGGCCCACGGCATAATCACATAGGCCGAACCCCATGCTGGTCCGCCACCACCGCCACCAAAGGGAGCAGTATGAGGAACATAACCAGTCATATGGTTTTGTGCATCTGCAATATCGTCCAGCCATTTATAAAGAAAACGAGTGCAGTCAAATGCATACAACATACTTTCAACCAACACTTGTCCATCACCTGTATAAGCCAAGCGTTCCCGATGTGGACAATCGCTGCTGATGCTTCCATGCATGTTGATTTTTTGAGTATGAATATACTTCCGGTAGATACTGTTAAGTATCGTATCCGATGATACAAAAGTCCCGGTTTCATCCACATCCGTATATATCTCCTTTACAATGAGACTTTGTGCATTCAATGCTACTTTTGGAGATATTACTTCTATTTCCCTGAATGTATGCCATGTAAAACGAGGTTCCCAACACTCTTCTCCATTTCCTTTCAGAATATATGTATCCGATTGTCCAAAATCAATACCTTCCTCACCAATAAACCGAAGTTTTATGCAGTCACCCGCTTCTCCGGAAACTGTCAACATAGCCCAGCCGGCAATCATTTTCGGAAGAACAAAACGATAAACAGAATCATTGACCTGCTCCTTCAATTCGGGGTGATACATTTGCATTACCTTGTCGTACGGAGCAGTCTGGGGATATAATTTACCTTCGGGAGAACGTACTTTTATCGCTTTTTGCCACAATGAATCATCATATTCCACCGAACTCCATCCATCCATTTCTTTTCGGGCATCATACACTTCTCCGGTAAATATATTATCAGAAACCAAAGGTCCGATTGCACACTTCCAACTTTCATCGGAAACGATATTTTCCATAGTACCATCCTGATAAACAATTTCCAATTGTAGCAATAAACGTGGAGTATCATACCACATATATCCCTCAACAGTCCGCCCACGCTGATTGTACCAACCATTACCTAAAATAACCCCCAAACAGTTTTTTCCTTTTTTCAAATATGAAGTTACATCAAAAGTATTATATAGTATGCGTTTGTGTGATTGATCGTCATACGGATACAGAATATGCTCTATGGTACGTTTATCATAATTAGTAACAGCAGGAGCAAGCATCTGATCTCCGATTCTATCACCGTTAATATACATTTCATAAAAACCTAATCCACAGATATAAACTCTGGCATTTTTTATCTCTTTAACAACTTCAATATTTTTACGAAAAAATGGAGCAGGGGCTACATTAGCTTCCAAAGGAGTATCATCTTCCCGGTTGGAAATCCAAGAAGCCAGCCAATCAACTGGCTCCAATCCAATAGCCCAGTTAGCAATAGCGCTCCATTCCGTCACCTGATCATTTTCATCCCAAACTCTAACTTTCCAATAAACATGTTGGCGAGATACAAGTGCTCTCCCCTTATAAAGAATTTGTTGGGATTGAGAAGAATTGACTTTTCCGGAATCCCATAAGTCACCAATATCATCGAATAGTAGTAATGAATCACTCGCTACTAATATCTGATAAGCCGACTGCATTTTATTTCTGTTCTTTCCATTGCAAACATCCAACTTCCAACCTAACCATATGAAGTTCGCTTGTATGGCTACTGGATTTGTCAGATAGTCTGTACGCAGATCAAAAACTCTCATTTCTGGTGCCTGACAAGAAAAGAAAGACAAAACAAGCAATAAGTTTCCTACCAAAATTGTACTATATATTTTTTTCATATAAAATCAGTCATTGATGTACACCATTTGGTTAGAAAGGAGTAAAAGGACGAGTCTGAGATGCAGCCCCAAACTGATAATTAGGCTTATTCCCCATATAAAATCTCAAAGTACCTCCTTTCATTATATCTTCGTACTGAATGTAAGATTTAGAATAAGTTTTTCCATTTAATTCCACTGACTGAATATAGATATTTTCATCACTATTATGAATCGTTTCAATTGTAAAGTTCTTCTTGCCGGGTAATTCAATCTTAACATTCTCAAACAACGGACTACCAAAAGCAAAGACGCCCCAAGAAGGATTTACCTGGTAAAATCCCATAGCGGACAGTAAATACCATGCGGACATCTGTCCACAATCTTCATTACCAATTATACCGTCAATTTGATCAGTATAAAAATTCGTCAATATCTGACGCACTATTTTAGCCGTTTTCCATTGCTGTCCTGCATACGAATACAAATATGCCATGTGATGACTCGGTTCATTTCCATGTGCATACTGTCCAATCAAACCGGTTATATCAACAGAAGCATGTTCTCCCATATCTCCCTCCATTGTGAAAAGAGAATCCAATTTTTGTGTAAAGAGCTTATCACCTCCATACATCTCAATTAAATCAGACGGGCATTGAGGAACATAAAAAGAATATTGCCAACCCGTACCCTCACTAAAAAAGCCATGTCCTCCATGTACTGAAATGATCGGATCATATGGAGTAGCCCATGTCCCATCAACACTTTTAGGTCTGATAAACCGAATAGTCGGGTCAAAATAATGCTTGTAATATTTACTCCTTTTAAGAAATAGATCAAACATTTCTTTATCTCCCAACTTTTGAGCCATCGCAGCAACTCCCCAATCTCCAATTGCATATTCCATAGCAATGGAAGTAGCTTCACCCAGTCTTTCATAAGGAATGTATTCCTGTTCTAATACATAGGGGATACCTTTTTGTTTCAAATAAGTGGCCGACTGAATACATGCCTGAAAAGCTCTTTGAGCATCAAATCCCTTAATATTTTTCAAATAAGCATCAGCTATTACGTTCAGTGCATTATAACCAGGTGTCTGATCGGTTTCTCCCCCAAGTAATGGCCATACCGGAAGTTTTCCCTGCTGATCGTAAATAGCCAGCATCGAATTTATAAAATCCCCCACACGCTCTGTTTGAGTAATTGTAAACAGAGGGTGTAAAGCTCTGTAAGTATCCCAAAGTGAAAATGTTGAATAATTAACACCTTTCTCCGCTTTACTTATTTTATTATCATGTCCTCTATACTCTCCATTGATATCACAATAGGTGGTGGGAGCAATCAACGTATGGTACATGGCCGTGTAGAATATTTTCAAATTCTTCGCATTTGTATCGGACAGTTTTATGCGACCCAATTCTTTATTCCACTTTTTCAATCCTTCTTTAGACACTTTTTCCAAATCCCAATGTGGAATCTCACCTTCCACATTTAATGCTGCATTCCGACAACTTACTGACGATATGGCTACTTTCAAAGAAATATCAGAAAGATCGTTATCTAAAACTAAAACTCCTTTTACTCCTTTACTATTCAAATCTTTACTATCGACAAATGCACTATCTTCAAAAAGTAACAGGTCTTTAATCGGCTTGTTTGTTTTTAAAACAAAATAAATACGATGCTCCGGCGCCCATCCGTTCACAAATCGATAACCTTCTATTGTATAATCGTCAACTTTTTTTAAACCAGAAGCATAATCTTCAAAACCATTACCTTCTTTCAAGTTAATAAGAATATGTTTCTCCACATTTTGCTTAGGATAATGATAACGGTGTATAGCTACACGTTCTGTTGCTGAGAGTTCGACCTTAATTCCATTCTCCATCAATAAGGAGTAGTAATTAGGACGAACTATTTCATTTTCATGCTTATAATAGGAAGCATAACTACCGGATATATCGTGTTGTTCTCCTCTTTTTGTCCGCACTTTACCCGTAAAAGGCATTACTTGTACATCCCCCAAATCAGTACATCCGGTTCCATTTAAATGAGTATGAGCAAATCCAATAATCACACTATCAGAATAATGATAGCCAGAACACCAATCCCAACCTTTATGAATATTCTGCGGCCCCACCTGTATGGCCCCAAAAGGAACGGAAGCTCCTACAAAAACATGTCCATGTCCTCCTGAGCCAATATAGGGGTCAACATATTGGACATAATCTCTTGCTTCCATCACATTGAAATGGAAGAACATGCTTATCAACAAAACAAATAACTTATTATGATTCATGCGATTACCTTTTTTGTATTCATATTCAATCAAACTAAATTAATAGTTTCCGTATAATTACTTTCTTTTCAGTATTCACTATTTTCAAGACATAGACTCCCGGCACAACAAAAACTTCCTCTACACAATTATTAGATCTTAACTCCAGAATTTTCTCTCCAGATATAGAATATAACTCAATATTGCCAATAGAAAACTTAGAAACGATTCTAAATCCTTTATCCAAAAGAGAAATATTCACTTCATCATTTTTCGACAGATTGATCGAAGTGGGTTCTTCATTTATTTTATCTAAATAAACCGCTTTCACTACTGCATTCTGATTTTTCCAAAGCATTTTCAGTTGGTGTACCCCCTCTATATCCCCAATCATCGCCTTCGAAAACTTAAATGTCTTTGTAGAAAATGAACGAACCAAAGGAACTTCCGCCATAGGAGTCAATTCATTGACTATAAATGTCCTAAGACTCGAATTATGACCTCTCCAACGAATATAAATATTATGCTTTCCTAATACACTTTGTGACAGTTTAGCCGTCATCGTTTTATATTCACCTGTCATTGTTTTCTCCACCGGAACAGAAGTTATCGGCTCAGCCGCATCCTCCAAAAAAATATCAAAAAACGATCTTTCAGATAATTCCTGAGGATTTGTGTATTCAACAGAAAAAGAATTATATGTATATATTTCATCTCCCAGATTTACACTATTAATCTTAATAGCCGTATTATTACCCGTACTGATCACTGACACTGAAGCAGCATCATATGTCCCATCACCCAATATCTGCACCGAACTATTCAAATATTTACCATTTCCATTACCCGCCATAGGGACAGATAAATTATCTGCTTTACAATAAAAAACAAAAAACAACGCGAACAATAACCCAAATAATCTATTCATATTTACCTCCATGTTCTTCAAGATATTTATTAAATGTAGCACAGAGATCCATCGGTAGCAAAAACTCATAGGTATTGGGTAGATACATTTCCAAGCGGGTAAGTTCACGTTTCAACCGTTCGTAACCATCCAAGCCACCATAATTTGCAGCGATGAGATAAACATTACAAAAAACTGGTTTTTGAGTGCTGGGCTTAAATCCTGTCAAATAATTATAGACATCCCCTTCTTTCCAACAATGTGCCCCCTGTGATATTGAAACGACTCCTTCTCCATTTTTTCCTTTTTCATAACGATAGCTCACATTGTTACCGTCATAAACTCCTTGTAATCCACAAGTTCTCATATATTCCCTATAACGTTCTTCATGTGAAGTATTCCATAAACAACCGGTATGAAAACCTGCTGTAGCCAGCCATTCATTATTCATAGCCAGCCACTCATCATATTTTCCGTCGGGATCGGCAGCAGCAGTAGCAAATGAATCACCATAAATAAACTGAAAACCAGAAGGACCTGCCATCAACTCATCATTCGGAGTCAAATTTTTATAAAAATATTCCAACAAGAAAGGATTGAGTTCCTGTAAAGAAGCTGCCATTGTCACTCCAACCGGCACATCTCCTCTTCCTGGAGCACTAAACATATTGTATAAATGATTAGCATCAAATTGAATGTTGTCTCCATCACTCCACACCAAACTCACATATATCTTCCCAGGTTTGGCTTCTATGGCCTGTCCCTTACGTTGCTGAAAAGCCTTACGGGGATAAGAACACCAGAAGCTACCATTAGAGTAGAAGTCACTCACCATAAAACCGACATTATATGGATTAGTTGCTTTATTTAGTCCGTCTCCATCATCACCCGCACCATATCCCATCACAGATGAGCCTATTGGATATTTCATATGAGCACATAATTTTTGGATCATATTAAACCCTTCACTACCCTCTTTAGCTTCCAAATAAAAAATCAAGCCTTTTGTTGCAACAGCATAATCATATAACCTCCAAGGATTAGATTCGCTGTCCTCACGCAAGCCAACAGAAAAAGATAATGTTGGATGGCATTTCCCCTTATCTACAAACTCTGTTATTACCCACTCATAGGCTTCCATTTCATTACTCCATTTATCACGAATATCTTCGACCGGTAAATTTACCCCAAGTTCATCTTGAAAAAAATGCATTATATCTTCGGTCACAGGAATTGCTCCTTCTTGTGCACAAATCATTAACGCCATACACCAAGTCCATTTTTTATCTTTTGTCCAAAGCACCATTTTACTAAAATTATTTTTATAACGTTTCATAAATGATGCAAGCCCTGAATAATTGTATGTTTTTCCGTCCTTTACATAAGAATTATATTGTTCGTCTCTCAATAAATTACATTTTCCGATACCATAAGCATCTTCGAATTGTCTAATATGATGATCTTCAATAATCAGGTAAACCTCCCCTCTCTTTTGATTGATAACTCCTTGGGCAGCCTCCACTATCAATTTAGAAGTATTATCATTATTTCGTAAATCAAAAACGGTAATTGCCTCATACGGACATTGCTCATTCTTAAAATATAATCCAGATTGCGGTTTTCTATCTGTATGATAATCAATCGGAGCAATATTTAATGGAACAGAAAAACTTGTTTTAGGCGCAACCAAATCATCATCTAAATAAAATTCAAATTTAGTGTCCTCACTTACCGGATTCTGATAAGACATCTCAACCCATATGCAATCATACTTCTTATTACCAAAATCAATATTCCCCAAATCTAAAGTCAAATTATTACTCGTTCCCACAACTCCTCTCTCCTCATCAAAACTAACGGAATTCTGTGGATCAAAAAGAGTAGTTACGTTTTGACTATTCATGGGAATAATCAAGGCGTTTTCCGTCGGTTCTACAACCTCCTGCTGAATGGCTTGCGGCATTACTGCCGCGCCATTCATTCCCAATAATCCAATCAATATATATTTCAAATTCATATTAAAATTCATATTTGCTCTATTTTAACTGTTTAAATCAGGAATTACTACCTCAAGTATACGAGAGAAATTATATTTCTTTCCCGGATTATTCGTACGAACCCCTATCCTTACCCAATATTTTCCAGCAGGTAAATTTTTCACATTCTTTTCTGTTACGGTAATTGGAGTACCCGGGGTATAAGTAGTAAACTTATGAACAGCTCTCACTGTATATTTAGATTCAGTGTTATTCACCCCTACGTTGGGAGACTTACTGGATATAAAAACCTGTGCCTCACTAAGAGTATACACCCCTTTGTCCACATTGGTTATATCAATTTCTTTTTGTGTATCCTCTACTGTATATTTGATAACCAAATTATTTTGTTTTGTACCACTTAAAGTTATTTCATCAATATTCACCCGGGCATAAGGAGTAACAGCATAGTCCAATTTTGTCATTTCTCCTTTTTCCAGAGTCACTATCTCTGGATCAGGAGCATAAAAAGCACCCTCCTTCAAAGTAATACGATATTCTCCGGCAAAGATTTTTGTATTTGTAAAAGTTCCGTCAGCTTTTCCCCAAAAAAATCTGGCTTGCGTATTGGCATGACCAGCTTCCTCCCAACTCAACTCATAATATTCTATTTTATAACTATTGGCTGTTTCAGAACAGTACAATTCATTAGTCTTTTTATCAACTACCGTTCCTTCTATTCCCGAATTTGGCTCTTCATAATTATCATACTCAAAATATCCGCAAGAAGATAACATAAAGACCATCAAGCACGATAATATATATAATCTACTCATATTTTAACATTTTAATGATTAATTATAATATGGATTTTGTATCAATTTTTGGTTTTTTGCAATTTCACTATCTGGAATTCTCTCGTAATACATTTTCACATCAAATGTATAACGTTGGTCATTAGCATCAACCACTTTAAAAATATACGTATTGTCTCTAAGATCGAAGTAAGGAGATAACCCTGTATAACGTTTTGACTCCATCTCTTTATCAGCGATCCTCCAGCGTCTTAAATCCCAATACGTATGATTTTCAAAAGCCAATTCAATTCTACGTTCATTACGAACTTTATCAATGGTCAAATCAGAACTATTCAAAGTTTTTACACCTGCCCGATCACGAATATCATTTATCCATATCAAAGCATCATCCAAGTGTTGTCCCATTTCTACCGCAGCTTCAACACCGTTCAATAAAACCTCAGCATACCTCATGTCAATCCAATGATGTTCGCAATAATTTTCTTTCAACTCCTCTTTCGGCAAACTCTCATCCAAATATTTACGAACATAGAATCCTGTTCCATTACCGGAATATTTAGCAATTCCACTCTTTCCTGTAACATGATAGACTTTTCCATCTATATCCGTATATGTAGATGATTCCCAGTTTTGACCTACTGTATTAATCTCAGTACCATCTCTTTTTATTATCCCTCCTTGTATATCACATTTTTCATTTTTAAATACTGCATTCGGATAGATAATAGTTCCCCAAAAACGTGCATCCATATCCTTAAATAAGTCAGCTGGATCTGCAAAATGTTGTGAAGTTCCTCTTTCTGCAAAATTAGCAGGAGTTCCGTCTTTGCGTTCAAATCTCTCTACGAATTCCAGAGGGGGACATAAATATGAAGAATATCCTCCACTGGTATACTGAAAAGGTACACAATAAGTGTCATATCCATGCGCATTCACATTCCTTTGAAAATATTTCACAAATATATTTTCAGTACTACTTTCTGCCAAAAAAAGATCTGCGTAATTTTGCTCCTTATTGGTGTTTTTTCTATATAAAGAAAACTTACCTTCTATCTGTTTTACAGCCTGATAGGATTTTTCAAAATAGTCATTTGCCAAAGAAGAATCAATCCCAACAAGACCATCCAAATCAAGTGTGCCATACCGAGCAATAGAACCAGCATACAACATTGCTCTTGATTTTAATGCCCAAGCTGCATATTTAGTAGCACGTCCCTGCCCTAAAAGAGATTCTGTTTCAGGCAACAAATGTGCAGCCCTATCCAAATCTTCTGCAATAAAATCATAACAATACTTTTCTGTATTTCTGGGTACTTTCAAACTCTCAATATCTTCTGTATATTCCTGTGGCTCTTCCAAAACAGGTACCCCACCATAACGTTTTACCATTGAAAAATAGCAATACGCACGAATAAAGTACGCTTCCCCTAACCAAGCATCTACCAAAGCCTTTGAAAAATTTCCCTGATACTCAGGCAATGTTTTTATAAAATAGTTTACTCTACGAATACGACCATAATCCCAGGCTCCCCACCAAGTACCGTCGCCTATAGAAAAAAGTTCATCACCTAAAGTAATCATAGCCTCTCCCGACACGTGAGCCAAGTGCGCCTTTCCGGCGTTATTCACATTAAAGCCATATTGGCTAAAACGAAAGTCCTCTATCGGCAAATCAGCATACAATGTAGTCATATACGCTTTAATACCTGATTCAGATTTAAATATAGCATCATCTTGTATAATATTAATTGGAGGTACATCCAAATAATCACAAGAATGGATAGTCACTACAGCGACTAACAATATTATTTTCTTTACTAATCTCATCATAATCAAACTATTAATTAAAAGGACAAATTTAAACCGAAATTAAAATTTCTCATAATTGGATACAAATATCCATAACTACCAGACGTGCGTTCAGGATCAACAAAATCCAATCCTGTTATTGTAAATAGATTATATCCATTTGCAAAAATCCGACATCTGTCAACTTTAAATTTGCGAGTAAACTTAAGAGGAATTGTATAACCAAGTTCTATACTTTTCAGACGCAAATATGAAGCATCCTGAGTAGTTTGCTGAGAGTCTTTTAAATTAGATTGACAAGCAGCCGGATCTCGTGTTGTAGGCCATTTTCCTGCTATCCAGTTACCCTCTTCATCTTGATGATAGCGGTCATAAAAATGAGACAAGCCATTACCTCCAAAACATAAAGGATACTGGAGCTGTTCTAAATATCTGACATTAAATCCCGCTCCACCTTGAAATAATATATTTAAGTCAAAACCTTTCCAATTAGCAGTTACAGTTGCTCCATAAGTCATTTTAGGATTACTATTTGAAAATTCAAAAACATTCGGATATACATCATTATCATCAATTATTCCATCACCATTCCAGTCTTCATATTTCCAATCTCCTGGTAATAATGTTGAACCACCTTTTCCATCTTGATCCGGTGAATTCCAAATATCTTCCATAGAGGTATATTGCCCATTGGAGCCATATCCCCATCCCATGTCAGAATAACGATTAGAATACTTTCCTCTCCATCTATCATAAGAATTCACAGCATCACCTTCTACTAATTTTCTATTCATTTTGCGAGTAAGAGCAAAATTCAAACTAACAGAATATCTAAAATCTCTTATTTGATTACGATGTCCTAATACAACTTCAAATCCTTTATATAAATCCTGATTCAAATTTTCCTCTGGCATCTCTGCACCAATTGTTCCCGGAACTTCCTGATTTCTTTTTCCCAATAGGCCGTCTCTATATCTCCAGAAAAAGTCTATCTGGAAAGAAAACAATCCATTGAATAAATCCAGATCAGTACCAACATTTAACGTTTTAGAAGTATACCATGTTATACTGGGGTTCGGAAGCCCTCTAAAGCCTAATCCTTTATAAGCTTCTGTCCCAAAAACATAACCTGCACCCGGATAGTCATAACCGGATAAAAATTGATAGCTTGACGAACCATCATCGCCTAACACACCATAAGAAGCTCTTATTTTCCAATTTGTTAAAAAAGACAAAGCATCAGTATCCTTAATAAAATTCTCTTCAGAGATACGATATCCTGCTGAAACAGAAGGGAAAAATCCCCACCGATGTCCTTTGGCAAACTTAGACGAACCATCATAACGGAAACTCGCCTCCAATAAATATTTAGAAGCATAATCATAATTCAAACGTCCAACAAGTCCCATATTAGTCGTTTTATATATTTGACCAGCATCTGAACTTCCTTGTTGCTCGTTATCAGAACCAGAAAATAATTGATCTACAGCATCCATTTCTAAAATTCTTTTAGCCCAAACATTATCTTCCTCTTTCGATGTTTGTTCATATAAAAATAAAAGTTTCACATTATGTTTTTCAGCGAACAGGTGCTCATAATTTAAAGAAGCTTGCAACAAGTTTTGAGAAGCTTCCCATGATTTTCTTCTAACAGCAGAAGGTGCCGCAAATGTTTGTGGAATATAATCCTGTGCTCCCTCATCATACGAATATAATGTATAAGCTTTTTGAAACTCTTTCTCTTGAGACGTTTTGTAGTCATATCCATATAAAAATTTCGCACTCAATCCTTTCAAAAAAGGAGCTTCATAAGTTAAAGAGAATGTAGTATTTAACGTTTTATTTTTATATCGTTTATAACCACTTTTATCTGCATCTGTAATAACCAATGAATTCAATCCAGAATTACTCATTACATTAGCATAATAATTTTCATTTCCATTCGCATACGGACTTTCATTAGGTCTCAAAGCCCATATGGATTTAAAGAGTTCCCAAGTATCTTTATGAGGTTGATTTTTTTCATCTGAAACTCCACTAATCAACATTTCAGCCTTTAAATGATCAGTGATCTTAAAGCCCAAATTTGAACGAATATTAAAACGGTGATAATTTAAATCACCTGACTTCCAAAGTCCATCTTCTCCATAATACCCGAAAGACAAATAATAGTTAGCCCTTTCCGTATTACCACTAGCTGTCACATTATGATGTGTCTGAGGTACCATTTTTCTTAATACCAGACTACTCCAATCCGTAGCTTGAAACTCTCCACTTCTATAGCGTTCCAAATCTTCTTTTGAAAAAGTATAATCAATACCACGACCCATATTTTTATCAGCTTCGCGTACCAATTCTACATACTGTCCGGGATCTAATACCTCAGGTAATCCCGTAGGATTCTGGAATCCAAAACTCCCAGTATAATCAATTTGTGTTTTTCCACTTCCTGCCCCTTTACGAGTTGTTACAAGCAATACTCCATTAGATGCCCGCATACCATAAATAGCTGCCGATGCATCTTTCAAAACCGTAACACTTTCTATATCATTGGCCTCTAAACGCTGCAAATCAGAAGCCTCACGAACTACTCCATCAATAACAATCAAAGGACTACCCAATCCACGAATATCCATGCTGGTATCATAACTTCCGGGTTCACCAGTATTCTGTTGAATACGAAGACCGGGCAATTTTCCAGACAACATATTTTGGACATTAACTGAAGGAGTAGCAATAATATCATCATTTTTTACTGAACTAATTGCTCCTGTCAATGATACTTTTTTCTGCGTACCATATCCAACAACAACTACTTCATCAACTATTTGGGTCTCCTCTGTCATTGTCAAGTTAACAGTTGTTCTACCTTTCACTGCAACATCTTTAGAAGAAAAGCCTATCAAAGAAAACCTCAAAATAGCATCATTAGTATTGGAAACAGTAATACTATATGCACCATCTATATCCGTTATGGTACCCGTTGAAGTACCCACTAACAAAATATTAACTCCTGGTAAAGGTTCACCTAACTGGTCACGAACCACTCCCGACACCTGTTGCCGTTGATTACTTTCTGCTAATAATATTGTACTGCTATTTACAGAAAGAAACAGTAACAAAATCAAGCGTAAATAACAAGAAAACGACAAATGCTTTCTTAGTATTAAATTTTTCACATCCATGCTCATAATTAATTAAAATCGAATTCGCATTGTATAAAATTAAGATTATCCGTATAAAGCTATTATATACTGAATAATATCTACAATTCATATTGATAACTGTTCAATATGAATTGTAGATAAATTCTGTATTACTTAGCTACCTTAAATGTCGAGGTTGCATCGCTTGATACTATATTTACGATACATATACCAGTTGCATTCAAAGAAATTGTCATACTTCCTTGTGTTGCTATTTGCTCATTCAGTAACATTCCAGTTACATCATAAATACAAATAGTTTCATTTCCTTTCAGTCCCTCTACTTTGACGCCGTCAGTAGTAGCAGATACTATGTAATTAGTATCATTATCTATATTTTTAACTCCAGTACTACCAGCTTTCTGCCATTTAAATACAGGATAATCAGAGATAGAAGGATCCATTTTCCATACATTATCAAAATCAAACCCCAATTCTTCGTAAAATTCTTGTGTAAGATCAGCTTTTGTAACATCGGCTCCATTTCTCTGATCTGCATTATTATCAGTAGTAACCAAATTTCCATTAACTTTTGCAGTCTCCAATGCATAGTTTCCTGAACTCAAATCAGGAGAACCACCACCACAAATTCGCCCAATTCCTGTTGCATCATCATTACCTGTAACATCGCACATTGCTAAACATCCGCTTATAGAACTTGAAGCATCTATCATTCCTGCAATTCCTCCCAAATTATTTCTGGCAACAACAGTTCCAGATACATAAGAAGACATAATCGCAGTCATATTTTCAGCTTTTCCAACTAAAGCAGCAGCATTATCTCCCCGTAAATCAGTTTCACTTAATTTTCCATCACATACAATAGAACCATCCACAAAGTAACAATCATATATAACAACCTGACTACCTGGACCCACAAATCCTCCAGCTTCTACACCTGTACCTATATTCTTAACCGTACAATTAATAGCACCAACTTCCCGAATAGTTGTTTTTTCAGTTTGTCCGGAAATCATTCCCATACGTCCTTCCCCTATAAAAGTGATATTCTCAAAAATAACTCTTTCAATGGTTGCTCCTTCCACAACTCCAAAAAATGTCATATCATGAGCACCTGTCGGTTTTTCTACATAGAAATTCTTAATTGTATGCCCATCACCGTCAAAAGTACCATGAAAGCGATCTGCAGAACCAGAACCACTACCCCATTCACCAATGGGCCACCATCCTCCCTCATAATCAAAATGCACATTAGAAAAATCCAAGTCTGCAATTAGTTTATAAGAAGCTCCACGAGCATCACGCATCCTATCAAACTGTTGTGGAGTAGCAATCAAATAGGGATCATCAGGGGTACCTGTTCCACCTGCAAATGGACTTTCGTCCTGCGCCATTACATTAGTTGTAAACACTACACTACAAAAGCAAAGAGTCATTAATCCTTTGTAAAAATTCTTTTTCATAATACTAATCTTAAATAGTTAATAATACAGTTGATTATAGCAACTAACATGTAATTAATCAATAAGGACAATCACATTGCTAATATATATTAATTAATAATATAGTTAATTTATGTCAGTTTCTACAGATGATTGAGTGATCATACCAAATTGTTCATTCGGTCGATTTCCCATTGTAAATACTAATGTACCGCCAGCCATAATATCTGCGTGAGAGATATAAAGTTTATTGTAAGGTTGTCCGTTCAGTTCTATAGATTGTATATACTTATTCTCCGCGGAATTATTGTTTGCACGTATCTCAAAAACCTTATTTTCCGGCAGTTTTAACACAACCTTATCAAATATCGGCCTACCGAAAACATACATACCGTCAGACGGATTAACCGGATAGAAACCTAATGCAGAGAAGACATACCAGGAAGACATCTGCCCGCAATCTTCATTACCCTGCAGCCCATCCGGCAAGTCGCTATACATATGCGATAGGATATAATCCACCTTTTCCGCCGTTTTCCATTGCTGGCCGACAAAGGAATAAAGATATACCGTGTGATGTCCCGGTTCATTACCGTGAGCATACTGCCCGATCAGACCGGAAATATCCGGAGAAGCCGCATCACCCAAATCTTCATTTACAAGGAACAGGCTGTCCAACTTTGAAACAAATGCTTCCTTACTTCCGAACAAAGATATCAAGCCTTCGACATCGTGAGGTACCAACCAAGTATATTGCCAGCCGTTTCCTTCACAGTAAGCATCGTTACGGTGAGTAGAATGCACAGGGTTGAACGGAGTTACCCATGAACCATCCCGATTTTTTCCTCTGAAGAAATGTGTATCTTTATCCCAATAGTTCTGATAAGCTAAAGCACGCTTGGAAAAATACTCATAATCTTCCGTCTTACCTAACTTCCGTGCCACCTGTGCCACTCCCCAATCGGCAATAGCATATTCCAGACCTTTGGCAACCGATTCATTTTCTTTGTCTGCCGGAATATATTCCAGATCCGTCACATACGACAGTCCTTTGTAATCGGACATCATGGATGCTTTCATCGCCTGATAAGCACGTTCATAATTGAACCCTTTGACATCTTTCAATATCGCATCTGCAATCACCGGAACGGACTGGATACCAATCATCTCATTCGTATCCGAACCATATAGATGCCATACCGGTAAACGTCCCTGTTGCTCGTAAATGGCAAGCATCGAGTTTATAAAGTCGGGAACACGTTCCGGTTGTACTAATGTGTACAAAGGATGAGCTGCACGATAAGTATCCCATAAAGAAAATACAGTATAATTGGTAAAGCCCGGATCGCCATATATATTTTTATCGGTTCCACGGTACTCCCCACTACAATCATTAAACATGATCGGCTGCATAAAGGCATGGTACAAGGCCGTATAGAAGATACGTTTTGCCACTGTATCGGTTGTTTCTACCTGTAACTTCGATAATTCCGCATTCCATTTACCGGTTGTTTCAGCAACGATATTCTCAAAATTCCAATCTTTTATTTCCTGCCCGATATTATCCATGGCATTTTCCATGCTCACGGGAGAAATACCGACTTTCACTCCTAATTCCTCTACTACAGGTGCAACGGCAACATTTCCTTTCACGTCCAGTCCCTGAAGACGATTTCCCGCTACTTGCACCGAATCATGATACAAAGTCAGATGTACAGGTTGGGAGAAAACTGCAGAAAAATAAATCTGCTGTTTTTTTGACCAGCCTGTGGAATACCGGTATCCTCTGATGACCGTATCATTGATTTGCTCCAGATATGTATCAGTCGGACGATCGTCTCCATTTGCATCTTTCAAGTTAATCATTACATGTTTTTCCACATCTTTCGGGAAAGTATAGCGATGGAAAGCCACCCGGTCCGAAGCAGTAAGTTCCACTTTCGTACGATGAGTTTTCAGTAAAACTTCGTAATATCCCGGCAACGCCCGCTCGTTATCTTTCGAATAATAAGAAGCATAACCGGCCAAAGGGTCTTGTTGCGTTCCCGGTTGCGTACGTGCCTTACCGGTATATGGCATGAACAGAATATCGCCGGTGTCACTGCAACCTGTCCCGTTGAGATGGAGATGTGAAAAACCAATCACGATAGAGTCGGAATAATGATATCCTGAACACCAGTCCCATCCTTTATTGATATTATTAGGACCGATCTGTACGGCTCCGAAAGGGGCGGTAACTCCCAGGAATGTATGTCCATGTCCTCCGGTTCCGATATAAGGGTCTACATAAGCCACCGGATTTATCACTTCCGGTTTGTCCGTACCGGTGCACCCGAAAGCACACATGAGACAGCTTAATAATAAAAACTTCTGTAAATTCATTTATATTCTTATTTGTTTTCGTTAGTCAAAGAATAAGGGAAATCTTCATCATTTACTCCCCGCTGTGTATTTGGCGTATGGCTCATATTGAAATCAAGAACAGCACCGTTCATTAATTCCTCATGTTTCAACCAATTGTGGTTATATTCCTTACCGTTCATTTTCAAGGAACATATATATCTATTGTCATTTGTGTTGTCGGGAGCATTCAAAATAACCTGCTTTCCATTTTCCAGTGTAAGAATTGCTTTTTTAAAGAGAGGGGCTCCCATTACATACTCTCCTGAACCCGGACATACCGGGTAAAATCCTAAAGCAGAAAATATATACCAGGCAGAAGTCTGACCGTTATCTTCATCTCCACAATAGCCGTCCGGATAAGGGGTATACAGCTTATCCATTACCTCCCTTAACCAATATTGCGCTTTCCAAGGCTGTCCTGCATAATTATAAAGATAGATCATATGCTGAATAGGTTGGTTACCATGCGCATAATTGCCCATATTCATAATCTGCATCTCCTTTATTTCATGAATGCACTGCCCGTAATAACTGTCGTCGTAAATAGGAGGAACTACAAATACAGAATCCAGCATGGACACAAAGCTCTCCTTTCCTCCCATCAGATCGATAAGCCCCTGCACATCATGAAATACACTCCAGGTATAATGCCAACTGTTACCTTCCGTAAAGGCATCTCCCCATTTATACGGACTGAAAGGAGACTGAAACGTACCGTCTTCGTTCTTTCCGCGCATCAGTTTGCTCTCTTTATCAAAAACGAACCGATAGTTTTTACTTCTTTCCCGATAAAGGTCGATTTCTTCCTGCGGACGATTCAATTGTTGCGCTAATTTCATGATACACCAATCGTCATAAGCATATTCCAGGGTACGGGCCACATTTTCATTAATACCTACATTATAAGGTACATACCCCTGCCGATTATAATATTCATATCCTAATCTTCCGGTTGAAGGAACTTGTGGATGTACATGATTTGCCCCATGCAGTACGGCTTCATACAACAGTTCAATTTCTTCTGTCCGGCATCCTTTCAGATAAGCATCGGCCACCACAGAAGCTGAATTATTACCCACCATACAATGACGGTGTCCCGGACTGGCCCATTCGGGCAAAAAACCACTTTCTTTATAACTGTTTGCCAATCCCTCCTGAATTTCCTTGTTAACAGAAGGATACATCAAGTTCAAGAAGGGGAATAAAGCACGGAACGTATCCCAAAAACCGGTATCCGTATACATATACCCACTCTTCACTTCACCGTTGTAAGGACTGTAATGAACAATATTTCCGGATTTATCTATTTCATAAAACTTACGTGGAAACAACAAGGAACGATATAAGCAAGAGTAGAAAGTACGAAGTTGCTCATCCGTACCGCCTTCCACTCTTACTTTATCCATTACATCATTCCAAGCATTCCGGGCTGCTTCTTTTACCTCATTAAAATCTTTACTACCTATCTCTTCCAAATTCAACCAGGCCTGTTCTTCACTAATAAAAGAAGAACTGACCTTCACACCAATCTTTTCACCTTTGCTTGTCCTGAATCCTAATACAGCCCCGACATGGTTATCCTTTACCTCCTTTTTACCTTCTATAATTTTGTCTCCACTCCACACTTCTGCCGTGACGAAAGGTCTATCAAATTTCATCACGAAATAATTTTTAAAGTTATCCGGCACTCCTCCGCTATTCTTTGTTGTATAGCCGGTTATCGTGTTGTTCTCCTTATCTATCCGAATAAAAGAACCGTTATCAAATGCGTCTACCACGACATACGAATCTTCACTTTCCGGGAAAGTAAATCTAAAATAAGCAGAACGTTCTGTCGGAGTGATCTCCGTCTTTACATCGTGGTCAGCCAAATATACACTATAATAATAAGGTCTTGCCGTCTCAGCCTTATGAGAGAACCAGCTACCTCTCTCGTTTTGCAGAAACTTTTTATCCCCGGTCACCGGCATCAAAGAAAACTGCCCGTAATCATTAATCCACGGACTGGGCTGATGTGTCTGCTTAAATCCTTTTATCTTATCATCTGTATAACAATAGGTCCATCCATATCCCATATCTCCCGTTTGCGGTGTCCAGAAGTTCATTCCCCAAGGCAATGCAACGGCCGGGTAGGTATTACCTGTAGATAATGTAAATTTAGATTGTGTTCCGACTAACGGATTTACATAGTCAACCGGAGAAAAAGAAGTAGAGTCAGTAACCACCTCTTTACTTCTGCATGACACAAGTAAAATAGATAAGAATACAATTAAAGGAACTTTTTTCATGGTATCGTTTTTATTTTCGTTTGATGCAAAAGTAGGTTGATGCAATTAATAAAACCATTAACAGAACATTAATAATCGTGGCTACAGATACTTTCAGAACACATTTCCGGATTGAAAACATTAACAAGACATTAATCGCTTCCCATAGAAGAAGATTCTGTCGCATATATTCATTTTCCCTAATTACAATTCTCCATATTTAGCATTATCAATCACTCTTGCCACATATTAATTCTTGCTTTGCAAAGAATACATTTTCTAATAAGAAGGAATATATTCTTTGCCTAATAGGAGTGGAGAATATTTATATATAAAAGATCAAAGTTATCCTCAGATAACACACATGTAAACAATTCCGTCAAACAGAAAACAGAAGAAAAACAGAATCGGGAATTTTATAAGTAGAAAATTATCAACAAAACTCAAAATTAACAGTATATTGATTACCAATACATTATAAATTGATATTTTTCCTCTACGACAAACGACCCGTTCCTCTACGACTTTCAAGTCGTTCCTCGTAGAGGAAGGTTCTATCTCTCTACGGGGAAATTAATCAAAAATCCATAAGATATAACATCCGGGTATAGGCAAAAGAATAGGGAACACTTATTTTGTAAGAAAAAAACATGTTTTTCTTCAAAAGAAGCATTCCCTATCGACAAAGATATCCTATTGTTTCGTACTTAATCCGGAAGTCTATTTATACCTACACCTTTGAAAGTCATTTCCACCGGTTTAATAAAACCATTTTCATCAAAATACATACGGTCGATACAAACCTCCCTGTGATTCGGAGCTGTATCGCCCAACGGATGACGATGATAAACAATATACCACTCGTCCTTTCCCGGGATCTGAATCACCGAATGATGTCCCGCTCCTGTACCCACTTTTTCATCCTGCTGTAATATTTTTCCGATACGTTTGAACGGGCCGAATGGCGAATCTGCAATAGCATAAGCCACACTATAGTCCGAACCGCCCCAACTGCCTTCCGACCACATAAAATAATATTTGTTATTCCGTTTCAACATAAAAGGTCCCTCCACATAATTCTCAGGTGTGACAGATTTATAATAAGAACCATCGTCAAAAGGAACGAGACTCAATAAATCCGAACTCAATTTTACCATATTACAATGATGCCAGCCTCCATAATACATATAATAACTACCGTCGTCATCTTTAAAAACGAACTGATCGATCGGCTGAGCGCCGTTCACAATCTTATCGATCAAAGGTTTCCCCAAAACGTCTTTAAATGGGCCTGCCGGGTTATCAGCCACAGCGACACCGATTCCACCATATTGCTCATCATTCTGGATATCATTCCCTCCGAAAAACAGATAATATTTGCCATTCACCCGAACAATAGACGGAGCCCATAAGGCAAATTCCAACCACTTTATATTCTCAACAGACAACACTTTGGGATGCTTAGTCCAGTGAACCATATCTTTTGATGAAAAAGCATCCATATAAGTCTGTATATTATAGACCTGATGAATGGCCCGCGTTTCTTTTTTCAATTCGGGAAAATCTGCGCTATCGGCTCCGAAAGGAATATCGGACAACGTAGGATATATCCAATATTCATCATCGAAGACAACCCCTTCTGGATCGGCATACCAACCCTCGACAATAGGATTGCCACTATACTCTTTCTCATGCTTACACGCCACCAACAGCAGCGCCAAACTCAATACAATAATACTTCTCATCATGTGTCATTTTTAATTAATGTAACAAAAATAAACGTCGGCCGTTAACGGAAATATTAATAAACCATTAACAAACGAACTTCGGTGCACAGTAAAAACACCCTGTACATTAATAATATATTATTTTTACAATCAATTCCATAAAAAGATTCCATAAATATAATTTTTTTCTTTGTAACCCTCCTAAACCATATTATCTTTGCAAAAAACAGTTATAAGTATTCATGCAAAAGACGCTTATATTTCTGCTCTTAATGTTGGCCCTGATACCGGTTGAAGCACAAAATATTTCATCTGGATTATATTTTGCTGCCCACACCTCCATTAAAGAAGAAAGAACATCGCTTATCCTATCTCCCGAGTTCGACGCCTCAAAAGGTCTAACATTAGATTTCGATATTAAATTCAGACCCGAAGAACATAACTACGGATATGTCTTTCGAATCATAATCGACGATGAAAAGAGTTTCGATTTGATAGCGAATATTACACCCGAAAAAAGAGCGTTGAATTTGATAGAAGGGAACAACGTCTATCTGGCTTTCGATGAAGAACTCCTTAATCAATACTCATGGAATAAATGGGCGCATATCCGGTGCTCAATCTATCCGGATAGTTTACGGCTCATCTTCGACAATCAAACATTGCAAAGCCAGTATAAATTCATCAATATCAAGAACGTGAAATTCTACTTCGGATACTCCGATCATGAAAAGTTTCATTCTTCCGATGTCCCTCCGATGTCTATACGCAACATAAAAATCACAGACAATAAAAATAAAACAATTGCATATTGGCCTTTAAAAGAACATCTGTCACATTCCTGTTTGGATAGTCTGTATCAGATTCCGGCGACAGTCACCAATCCTACATGGGAAATAAATAAACACACCAAGTGGGAAAAAGAAAAAACATTAGCATTACCCATATATACACAAATCTGCCATGCTCCGTCAAAAGGGAATATTTATTTTGCCAACAGCTCATTTGTACTCGTTTATTCGACTATCGACAATACATTAGATACGATTTATCCTGCTCATGGAGCTCCATACACAGAAATAAACAATCAACTCATTTACCAGCCTTATTACGATGAATTATGGTCATACGATTTCGATCCCTTGAAACAGATGTCTATATTCAATTTCAAGGATAACACATGGACAAACAATGACCGTGAAATAAAAAATCCGGAATATTCTCAACACAATACGTTTATATCGCCCAATGACTCGTGTCTGTATATTTTTGGCGGATATGGTAATTATCAATATAAGAACTTGATACTTAAAAAAGGACGGACACAGGACGACTGGATTCCGGTATCGTACAACGAAGAAATACCTCCGCGTTATCTAAGCGGATCGGACTACAAAAACAGAGACACGATATTGGTGTTCGGCGGCTGTGGCAACCCGCAAGGGAAACAAGAATTAGGAGTCATAAATTATTACGATCTTTATGCGATAGACATCAACACATTCAAAACAAAGAAATTGTGGACTATCCCCAACGATACGAAAAACTTCGTCGTCGGTAATCATATTGTTACAGACGAAACGAATAACAAGCTATACGCTTTATGTTTTCCGAATGATTGTTCGAACAGCTATATCTTGCTAAAATCGTTCGATTTGACAGATGGGAATAACTGTACGAACTATGCCGATACAATCCCTTTCTCCTTCAATGATGTAAATTCTTTCTGTACACTCTACTACGACTCGTTACAGTCGAAGCTGTATGCCGTAACCAATTATAACTACAACAATAAATCAAATATAAACATATACTCATTAGCTTATCCCCCGTTAAAAATAGAAGATACGCTGCAAACAGTTGCAGGACATAAGGCACTTGTTACAAAGACAGGGTTCTTCATAGGTATAGGAATTTGCATAATTGCAGGTATGGGCTGTATGTACCTCTGCTACCGAAAAAAGAAAAGGAGAAGAAAAGAAAGCCACATTCCTCACAATCCTCCGGTCGTTACAAATACGGATCGTTCCTCCAAGACAACTACCCAAGACGAAAACTATAAGCCCCAAC
>OJMG01000208.1_pt1 | contig 57261 bp, 40 predicted proteins | sample 1597141 | NCBI WGS metagenome assembly OJMG01 (sample SAMEA2452119, study PRJEB22498) | human gut metagenome | biome: human feces; feature: human gut; material: feces | place: Australia | collected 2012 | reverse complement strand
GCAATCTCTTTACGGTAACCGGTTACAAGGGTGCAGATCCTGAAATCGATACTAACATTTCGTATGGTGGTTATCCCGCCATTCGTCAGTTCGTATTGGGCGTAGATGTAACATTCTGATACCAAAATTAAAAGCAATCGAAATGAAAAAATATATATTCAAAACATTGATCTGCTCTGCGCTCGCGCTGTCGCTGACGACTTCCTGCGAGCTGGACCAGTATCCTGACGGAAGCATTCCTTCCGAAAAGTCATGGGAGAAGGTGAGCGATGCGCAGAAATTCTATACCGGTCTGCTCAACAGCTTCCGCAATGTGACCGGCGGTTCTCACAATTATGTGAGTGAAATTCAGACCGACTTGTTCAATGCTGCATATGGTGTGGCTTCGCTTAACAAAATGCACGACTGGACTTTCACCACGGCGCAGTTTGACGGCGATGGAAAGTGGGCCAACAATTTCGGCCTTGTAACCGATGCCAACAATATTTTGGACAACATTGACAAGGTGCCGGCGCAGAATGCACAGGAAGAGGAAATCCTCAAGAACATCAAGGGTGCTGCTTACTTTGCCCGTGCCTTTGCCTATGCCAACATGTTGCCCCGTTATTGCAAGGAATACAACGAAACTACTGCAGCCAGCGATCTGGGTTTGCCCCTACTCAAAAAAGTGGACGTGAATGCCAAGCCAGCGCGTGCCAAGCTGGACAAGACTTTGGGTTCTATCGCCGACCTGACTCGTCTGCCGTCTGCATTATTCGTGATCGACGTAATGAAAGAAAATATCGCTGTTCGCGAAGCTAACCGTTTGGGTATTCCTGTATTTGGTATCGTTGATACTAATTCTGATCCTTCAAACGTAGATTTCGTAATTCCGGCTAATGATGACGCTACTAAGTCAATCGAGGTGATTCTTGATGCTTGTTGCGCTGCTATGCAGGAAGGCCTGGAAGAAAGAAAAGCTGAAAAAATCGATATGGAAGCTGCCGGTGAAGCTCCTGCTACTAAAGGCAAGAAGAGATCGACTAAGGCAAGACTCGACAAGTCTGACGAAGAAGCAATCAATGCAGCTAAAGCTGCTGCTTTCATTAAGGAAGACGAAGAAGCTTAATATACTGTAAGTAGTCAAGTAGTAAGTAGTTAAGTAGTAAGTAGCAATACTTCTACTTTTTGTAGCCAACATTTCTACTTGACTACTTAACTACTTAATACTTGACTACTTTTTTTATAAACGAACTTAAAATAGAAAAATATTATGGCTGTAACAATGGCTGATATTACCAAGCTGCGCAAAATGACCGGAGCTGGTATGATGGACTGTAAGAATGCGTTGACTGAAGCTGATGGCGATTTCGACGGTGCAATGAAGATTATTCGTGAAAAGGGACAGGCAGTTGCTGCAAAACGTTCGGATCGTGAAGCTTCTGAAGGTTGTGTACTTGTAAAGGTTGCCGATGGCTTTGGCGCTATAATCGCTTTGAAATGCGAGACTGACTTCGTTGCTCAGAACGCTGACTTTATTAAGCTGACTCAAGATATTCTGGATGCTGCAGTAGCAAATAAGTGTAAGACTCTGGAAGAAGTTAAGGCTCTTCCGATGGGTGACGCTACTATTGCTCAGGCTGTAACAGATAGAAGCGGTATCACAGGCGAAAAAATGGAATTGGATGGCTATATGACTTTGGAAGGTCCTGTTATCGCTACTTATAACCATCAGAACAAGAATTTCCTTTGTACAATGGTTGTTTTGAATAAGGTGGTAGATGCAAAAGTAGGTCATGAGATTGCTATGCAGGTTGCTGCTATGAATCCGATCGCTGTTGATGAAGCCGGTGTACCTGCTGATGTATTGGAAAAAGAAAAAGAAATTGCTGCTGACAAGGCTCGTCAGGAAGGTAAACCTGAGAACATGATTGAAAAGATCGCTATGGGTCGTATCAGTAAGTTCTACAAGGAAGTATGTTTGCTGAAACAGGAATATATCCAGGACGGTAAGATGACTGTTGCAGAATATCTGAAGTCAGTAGACAAAGATTTGACTGTAACTGCATTCAAACGTTTCACTTTAAGAGCTGAATAATTCGGTAATTAAAATATAATAAAGACGGCCGCTCGAATTTGTTTTCGTAGCGGCCGTTTTTTATGCTTTTAGCAACCTGTTCTCATCGTGTGGCGATTTCCCCACTTGGGAAGCACTATCCGATGGGTTTGGTTTGGGTGTAGCCTTCTTTTTTAAGGAGCTCCAGTATTTTTTGTTTAAAGTCGCCTTGTACAATGATTTCTCCGTCTTTGGCTGCACCGCCTACACCGCATTTGGTTTTGAGAAACTTGCCAAGATCTTTCAGGTCATTGTCGGTACCAACGAAGCCGGTAATGAGTGTTACTACCTTTCCACCCCGGTTTTTACGATCGAGCTGTACCCGTAAGTTTTGTTGGGCGGGGGCGGGGGTGACCTGCTCTTCATCATCGTCCGTCTCGTAATTGAAATTCGGGTTAGTGGAATAGACAACGTTCAACCGTTCCTTCCAATCGTTATTATTCTTCATGTTTCTTGTTTTTTAGTTCTTATTTTTGATTTCAATGAAAGAGGCCGGATTGTTTTCGGTGAAGAAAATATAAACGGATTCTTTATTAAATGGTCAAAAATAATATTTTGCAGTGAATCTTGCAATTATTTGCACTTTTTGTCGTCTAATACTTAATGATAAGATATGGAACGCCTTTATTAAGAGGTTGCCTGTATTTTTCCTTTAAGGCAATGATGATAATTTAAGATAGAATAGGATGAAGCGATATGTGTGGTTTGTAGTTTTGTGCTTTTGGACTTTGTCTTCCATTGCGCAAACTTTTAAAGGGCGGGTAACTGATGAGAAAGGAGAAGCGGTACCTTATGCCGCCCTTTATCTGAAAGAGCTGAAATGGGGATTTACTACCGATGATAATGGCTGTTTTCAGACAGAGTTGAAACCGGGGCATTATACTTGTGAGGTTTCTTCATTGGGATATACAGGGCAAAGTTTGTCCATACAATTATCGGCCCGGGGGGTGGAAAAGAATATCGTATTGGCTGAACGCATTTATTCGCTGAATGAAGTAAATGTGGTGAAAGGGGCGGAAGATCCTGCGTATGCAGTGATGCGGAGAGCCATAGCCAATGCACCTTATTACCGGACTCAAGTGAAAGGGTTTACTGCCGGAACCTATCTGAAAGGTACGGGAAAGGTGAAGAACATCCCTGCCGTATTGAAACTCTCCAAGGAAGTAAGGAAAGAATCTAAAAAATTATTAGGTAAATTGTTTCTGCTGGAGGAGCAGCGTGAGGTGATTTTTAAAGCCCCGGATGTATGGGAAAACAGGGTAAAGGCTTATAGTAATACTTTTCCCGATGAAATTCAAATACGATTAGGGCTGACCACGATTAATCTTTATGAGCCTACTGTTTTTGATAAAATTTCTCCGTTGAGTAAAGGGGCTTTTTCTTATTATCGTTTTAAATTGGAAGGTTGTTATGCCGAAGGAGAACACCTGATTAATAAAGTCAAGGTGATTCCTCGAAAAGATAATCCGAAATTGATAGCTGGCGATTTATACATCGTCGAAGGCCTTTGGTGTGTGTCTGCTGCCGATCTCTCTGTCCGCCAGAGCGGAATGAGAGCCACAATAAAAGTGACCTGCAAAGAAGTGCAACCTTCCGTTTTTCTTGCCACTTCCACCAGTATGGAGTGTTCGATCGATATGATGGGGCTCAAGGCGGAAGCTTCTTATCTGGCAGCGGTTCATTATGCTCGTGTGGAGGTAAATGATAAACTGGAGATAAAGAAGAAGAAAGAAGAAATGATAGCTAAAGTTGTCGCTGGTGCTACAGTACCGGTTTCCAGGCAGGTGAGAAGACAGCAGAAGTTGCAAAAACAGATAGAGAGCTTGGCGGGTAAAGAGGACTTGACGATGCGTGAAGCTTATAAGTTATCGAAGTTAATGGAAAAGTCGATTGAGAACGCAGATACATTAAAACCAGAACATAAATATGAGCGGAGGGCAGAGAGGAACCGTTGGAATGTGAAGACTGATTCGCTTGCGGATAAGAAAGATTCTCTTTACTGGGTGGCTGTACGTAGTGTGCCTTTGAAGCCGGAAGAGGTACAGAGCTATATCCATAAAGAAAAACTGACCGTTTCTAAAGATTCTCTTCAGAAAGACAGTGCAAAAACGAGGTCGGCCGGTGGGAAAATCATGCAGGCATTTTGGGTGGGGGATACATACCGGACAAAGAATAAGAAAGCCTGGATCAGTTGTTACGGGTTGCCTTCGTATATCCCGGAATATAATTTTGTTGATGGATTCTGGTTGGGAGCAAAGTTGGAAGCAGGGATTAAATTGTCTCGGACGGTGACTTTGCGCTTGGTTCCTTCCTTATATTATACAACAGCCCGTAAGGCACCGGTGGGACAGGGAAAGCTGATACTGGATTATGCTCCGCGCCGTAGGGGACAACTCACGTTTTCGGGAGGTGTCCTGTCTGCTGACTATAATGAAGAAAGCGGGGAAAGCCGGTTGATAAATGCGATCGCTTCTTCTCTCTTTGGACGTAATGAGGTGAAATTGTATGATAAACATTTTCTGTCTGCCGGGCATGAGATAGAACTTGCTAACGGATTGCTTTTTTCCGCTTCGTTTGCATGGGAGCAACGTAAAATGCTGGAGAATTATATATCGAAGAGTTGGTTCAAACGGAAAGCGGAACCTAACATTCCTGCCAATCGCTTTTTTGTGCCAATGCCGGAAAATGAGTTGCTGAAAGTTTCTTTTATGTTGGAATACACGCCGGCACATTACTATAGGATGGTACATGGAAAGAAAATCTATGAAGAGTCCCGTTTTCCTACTTTCACATTCCGTTACGATCGTGCTTTTTCAATGGGAGGGGTAAAGCTGTCTCCTTCTTATCATTTAACTGAATTTTCTGCGAAGCAGCGTATCGGGTTCGGTATGTTCAATCGTTTCAACTGGTATGTGAATGCGGGAGCTTTTTGGAAGGCTGTCGGAATGCAATTTCCCGATTTTAAGCATTTTGCAACAACAGCTCTTCCGTTTACGGAAAGAACATTCGATACGGGGTTTGCCTTATTGAATAATTATGCTTATTCTACCGATACCCGTTGGGCACAGACGAATATATCCTGGTATACTCCTTACTTATTGTTGAAACAATTGCCTTTTCTGAAGAAGAAAAACTTTGATGAGGCTTTACATCTTCGCTCTGTGGCGGTATATGACAGGAAAGTTTATACGGAAGTGGGCTATTCGGCCGGGCTTTACGAGATGGCACGTATCGGGGTATTCGCCGGCTTTGATGATTTGAAGTTCCGTTCCGTCGGAGTTTCCGTAAGTATTCCATTGTCAATGTTGAGAGAATACTGACCTTCTATGTAGAAATTATGTTAAGCTTCTGTGACATCCATGTTGTATTTCAGAAAAAATAATGTAAATTTGCCAATCTCTAATCTAAAAGCATGAAAGAAGTGACAATGGATCGTCAGATACAGCATAAAGATAATATGAGGGTGCCGGAACCTACTTTACGTAGATTGCCGTGGTACTTGTCTAATGTCAAGCTGCTGAAACAGAGAGGAGAACGTTATGTGTCTTCCACGCAGATATCCAAGGAAATCAATGTAGACGCTTCGCAAATCGCAAAAGACTTATCTTATGTAAACATCTCCGGGCGTACGCGTGTGGGGTATGAAGTAGATACTTTAATAGCCGTATTGGAACACTTTCTTGGCTTTACAGATATACATAAGGCTTTTCTTTTCGGGGTCGGTAGTCTGGGCGGTGCTCTGTTGCAGGATTCCGGTCTTAAGCATTTCGGTCTCGAGATTGTAGCGGCTTTTGATGTGAATCCCGCTTTGGTAGGAACCAGCCTGAATGGCATTCCTGTTTTTCATTCTGATGAATTTGTAAAGAAAATGCAGGAGTACGATGTGCATATAGGGGTGCTGACTGTTCCCATTGAAATTGCACAGTGCATTACTGATACAATGGTTGCCGGTGGCATTAAGGCTATTTGGAATTTTACTCCTTTCCGTATCCGGGTACCGGAGAATATTGTAGTGCAAAATACTTCGCTTTACGCTCATCTGGCGGTCATGTTTAACCGATTGAATTTTAACGAATTTAAATAATGAAGATTATAGCTGTAGGAATGAACTATGCCCAGCACAATAAAGAGTTGGGGCATACGTTAATAAACAAAGAGCCGGTTATCTTCATGAAGCCCGATTCGGCAATATTGAAAGACGGTAAACCTTTCTTTATTCCCGACTTTTCAGATGAGGTGCATTATGAAACTGAATTGGTAGTACGCATTAACCGCTTAGGGAAGAACATTGCTCCCCGTTTTGCGCATCGTTATTATGATGCGGTGACAGTCGGAATTGATTTTACTGCCCGTGATTTACAGCGCCGTTTCCGAGAAACTGGCGGACCATGGGAACTCTGTAAAGGATTCGATAGTTCGGCGGCAATCGGTACTTTTGTTCCGGTAGAACGTTTTGCTGATATTCAGCAATTGCATTTTAATCTGACGATTGATGGGCAGGAAGTCCAGAAAGGCTGTACGGCGGAGATGTTGTTTCATGTGGATGATATTATTGCGTATGTCAGCCGCTTTGTAACGCTGAAAATTGGTGACCTGTTGTTTACAGGCACTCCTGAAGGCGTAGGCCCCGTCAGTGTAGGACAACATTTGGAAGGATACCTTGAAGGAGATAAGCTGCTCGACTTTTATATCAGATAATGTGTCTGTTCGCCGATCGGTGATTGGCTGTGGCGTGATTCCGTATCGCAACCGGCATATTAGCGTATTAATCTATTGCTTATGCACAGGGTACTTTATATTCTTTTATTATTCGTTGTTTTTCCGGTTTCGGCACAGAACCGTTTTATAACGTTGAACTGGCAGGAATTACCTGCTGCCCAGACTCTCCCGGAGGTTGTGGAAAGCATACCTCTGCCCGATGATTTCCGTTTTTATACTTATCATGTGAAGATTGAATTCCCGGAATTTGTGGATCTCGATCCGGAAGCTGCTGCTGAACTGACTCGGAAGAAAGTGAATTTGCCGGATTATCCGCAAGCGGAAACTTCTGTCGGAGTGGCTGCATATGAGGGAATACTGAGTGTCCGATTTGTGCCTGTCGTGCATCGAGGAGGTGTCTATCAACGTATCAACTCTTTTAAATTATCGGTTATTTCTACGCCGGTTCCGGTGGCTGCCCGTGCAAATTATACTGTAGCAAAAACAACGGAAAAGTCTGTGCTTTCTTCCGGGAGGTTCGTGAAGATACGTGTCTCCGATTCGGGAGTATATCGTATTACAAGTGCAGAGCTTAGAGGAATGGGTTTTTCCAATCCTGATAAAGTGCGGCTTTATGGATATGGAGGTTACCTGTTATCGAATCGTTTCTCCGAGCATCCGGCGGATGATCTTCCGGAAGTGCCTTTATACCGTGGTGGAGACGGGGTGCTTTTTTATGCCCGTGGGACTCTGCACTGGCAGAAGAACGGTAATACGTTCGGGCGCATAAAGAATTTCTATTCGGATTATGCCTATTATTTCTTGACGGAAAGTGACGAAGCTCCTGCTGAGTTTCCGGTAGAGGACGGTACAGACGGTAGCGATGCAAATCGAATCGAGACTTTTGATGCTTTTGCCTTGCATGAAAATGATGCTTATTCTTGGTCGGGTTCCGGGCGGGAGCTGTATGACTCTTATGATTATTCGTTGGGAAATTCGCAGAGCTATTCTTTTAAACTTCCCGGTATAACGGATGGGGATGGACGTATCAAGGTGGCATTTACAGCAAAATCAACGGATGTGAATACTACGTTGAATGTTGCTATCAATGGGAAGAATATTGGAACGCAAACCATTGAAGGGATTGGTTCGAAGGATCCTAATGCGTATTATAAAAAAGCAGCCGAAGGAATTTTTGATCATGAATGGACAGGAAGTAAAACGGAATCTACAACGGTGACGCTAACTCACAATCGTTCTGCCGGTATTCCGGGAAGATTGAATTATATTGTGTTAAATTATAAGCGCCGACTACAGATGAATGGAGCATATCTTGTGTTCCGTTCGGAAGATTCTAAAAATAGAGAGAGTACATTTGTTATTTCCGGTGCTAATTCTTCTACAGTTGTGTGGGATGTTACTTCACCTGTCGGGTATAAGCAGATGAAAGGAACTTTGAATGGAGATACTTATACATTTACTATTCCGGCAAGTAGTACTTTGCGCGAATTTGTGGCAGTAAATACATCGGGTTCTTTTAGTGGGGTAGAAAGTATGGGAGAGATACCGAATCAGAATCTACATGCTCTTAATGAAATAGATATGGTGATCATTGTGCCCGATAGAACTGCTTTTGTACAGCAGGCAGAGCGTCTGGCGCAAGCACATCGTGAAAAAAGCGGACTAACGGTCGAGGTAGTAAAATCTTCACAGGTATACAACGAGTTTTCATCCGGCACACCGGATGCTACGGCTTACCGGCGATTGATGAAGATGCTTTATGACAGAGGGACTGCGGCAGATGAACACCGTATAAGGTATTTGTTGTTATTCGGTGATTGTAGTTATGATAACCGGATGATAACTTCCAATTGGAGAAGTTACAAGCCTTCTGATTTTTTGTTGTGTTACCAATTTGAGAATTCTGTAGATGAAACGCAATCATTTATGACTGATGATTATTTCGGATTTCTTGATGATAGTGATGGTACTTCTTTAGCTACTAATTTATTGGATATTGGTATAGGCCGTTTTCCTGTGCGTACTGTGGATGAAGCTATCATTGCTGTTGATAAGACAATTGATTATATAAATAATAAAAATACAGGTACTTGGAAACGTACAGCATGTTTTGTGGCTGATGATGCTGCCGGAGATGATAATAATGGATTTATGACGCAAGCCTGTGATTTAGCTGATTTGGTGCATGCAACTAATCCGATTATGCGTGCGGAACGTATTTTAGCTGATGCTTATAAACGTGAATCATCGGCTACGGGACATAGCTACCCTCAAGCTACGAAGCGTTTGTTGCAATTGTTCGAACAGGGGATGTTGCTTGTTAATTATACGGGACATAGTGGTACTACTTCTTGGTCAGCGGAAAATCTTTTGACTTCTGCTGATATTGTTAAGCTTTCTTCTCCCCGTCTGCCGATATGGTTTACTGCTTCGTGTGAGTTTACGCGTTTTGATGCTGCTGAAACTACTGCCGGAGAATTAGCTTTCTTAAATAAAAAAGGTGGGGCTATTGCGTTATTTTCTACTTCACGTGTCGTCTTTGATGGTCCGAATGATAGTTTGAACGAGGAATTTATAAAACATTTCTTTTCTTATAAAGAAAATAAGCGTTTACGATTAGGTGATATTACTCGTTTGTCTAAAACTACGAATAGTTATGTTAGCAGTGGTAGTAATAAGTTGAACTTTTGTTTGATAGGTGATCCTGCCTTGATACCTTCCTATCCCGATTATAAGGTCGAAGTCGATGAACTTGACGGCCCTTTGTCCGATGAATGGCCCTATGTGAAAGCCGGTGCCAAAGTAACAGTCAAGGGGCATATCCTTACCCCCGAGGGTGAACCGGCCGATGACTTCACCGGTACTGTTCATCCGTTGGTTTATGACAGCAAAGAAACGGTTTCAACTCTTGATGGTGTTGGTAAAGGGGCGGTTACTTACACCGATCATATGAAAGTTCTTTTTTCGGGAATGGATTCCGTACGTAACGGTCGTTTTGAATTGACCTTCCCGGTACCATTGGATATTAATTATTCCAATGAGCAAGGATTGCTGAATTTTTATGCGTGTGATACGAACAAGCGTGAGGCCGGCGGAGTTTTCAGTAACTTCCTCGTTGGTGGAACGGCGGATGATCTGCCTTCCGGAGGCGAAGGGCCTAAGATGATGGTTTATCTGAATACTCCTGATTTCCCATGGGGGGGGCAGGTGAACGAGACTCCTTATTTCGTTGCAGAGTTGGAAGATGAAGATGGTATCAATACGGTGGGTAATGGTATCGGACATGATCTTTCTCTTTGTATCGATGGAAAAATAACCTATTCTCTGAATGACTATTATACTCCGGTAGCCGGCAGTTATACCAAAGGTACGGTTGCGTATTCTATTCCTGCTTTGTCTGAGGGTAAGCATACTTTGACTTTCCGTGCCTGGGATATTATGAATAACTCCTCCGTACAGACACTTGACTTTGAAGTCGTGAACGGATTGCGTCCCGGATTGCTTTCTATAATGTGCAGTAAGAGTCCGGCTCGTGAGAGTACGACGTTTATTCTTTCTCATGATCGTCCGGGCTCGGAGCTTGACGTACGTATTGCCGTCTGTGACTTTGCCGGTAGTGAGCTTTGGGTACATACCGAACAGGGAATTTCTGCCGGTAGCTATTATTATGTCGATTGGGATCTGTGCAGTAATGGCGGTCAGCGATTGTCACCGGGTATTTATCTGTACCGTGCTTCCATCACTTCCGGTGGTAGTAAGGAGAGTACCAAAACCGAGAAAATAGTCATTCTGGCACAATAAATCAGTGAAAATCCGGTTTATATCTACACATCCATAAGATTGATTATGAAGAAAATATTTATAACATTTTTACTGTTCTTTGCTTTCTCTGTCAGTACATGGGCGCAGAAAGATGAGTTCAATCCAATTAACACAGGTGTCAATTCTCTCGGTATCGCTCCCGATTCTCGCGGTGGTGGTATGGGGGATGTCGGCGCCGCTACTGATCCGGATAATAACTCACAGTTTTGGAACCCTGCCAAGTATCCGTTTACTATCGGTCGTGCAGGGGTATCGATCTCTTATACTCCTTGGTTACGCAAATTGGTAAGTGATATCGACTTGGCCTATCTGGCCGGATATTATCGTATCGGTGATTATCAGGCTATCAGTGGTTCGCTCCGTTATTTTTCTTTGGGTGAAGTACCGGTAGGACAAGGCTCTGACGGTACCGGCGGTTACAATATCAGCCCTTATGAAATGGCAGTAGACGTGGCTTATTCGCGCATGTTGTCCGAGCGCTTTTCTGCGGCTGTTGCCCTTCGTTATATCTATTCCGATTTGGCTTATAAGCAGGACGAAGAAGTGTCTCCGGGTTCTGCGTTTGCGGCTGATATTGCGTTTTATTATACGAATTATATCATGCTTGCCCAGCGCGAGTGCATGCTTTCATTCGGATTGAATCTTTCCAATATCGGTACGAAGATCTCTTATGACAGTGGAGCCCACAGTCAATTCTTACCTACTAATTTCCGTTTAGGCGGTTCATTGCTTGCTCCGATTGATGACTATAATACGATTGCATTCAGTCTGGACTTGAATAAACTGATGGTGCCTACACGCCCTACCAAAGAACAATATCAAGCGGCAACCGGTGCGGAAGACACATCAGGATATAATGATTGGTTGGATGCAGAAGGATACAATGATATTTCTCCGATCAAGGGAATTTTCAAGTCTTTCAGTGATGCCCCCGGTGGTTTTAAAGAAGAACTTCAGGAAATCCAATGGTCGTTGGGTGTGGAGTATACTTATCACAATCAGTTCTCTGTTCGCGGTGGTTATCATTATGAACATGAAAACAAAGGTAACCGTAAGTACTTCTCTTTCGGTGCCGGCTTCAAGATGAGTGTGTTCTCGTTGGATGCTGCTTATCTGATATCTACGGCACAGAGTAACCCGCTCGACCAGACATTGCGCTTCACATTGGGATTTGATCTTGACGGTATCAGAGATTTGTTTGGACGCCGGCGTTAATAAATAAGGCCGGATATAAATATAGGAGGCAGATCGGTTTGGTCTGCCTTATTGTTTCAGATAATTAATGAATAAAAATGAAGATACGTGTAGGTTTCGGTTTTGATGTCCATCAGTTGGTGGAAGGTCGTGAGCTGTGGTTAGGAGGGATCCGTTTGGAACACGAAAAAGGTTTGCTGGGACATTCGGATGCGGATGTACTGATTCATGCTATTTGTGATGCTCTGTTGGGAGCTGCCAATATGCGTGACATTGGTTTCCATTTTCCTGATACTGCCGGTGAGTTTAAGGATGTTGACAGTAAGATATTATTAAAAAGAACGGTTGGTCTGATTGCTACAAAGGGATACCGTGTCGGTAATATCGATGCTACCATTTGTGCTGAGCGTCCTAAGTTGAAGGCTCATATCCCCGCTATTCAGGAGAAACTGGCTGAGGTGATGGAAACAGATACCGATGATGTTTCCATTAAAGCTACTACTACAGAAAAACTCGGCTTTACCGGCCGTGAGGAGGGGATTTCCGCTTATGCTACCGTATTGATTGAGAAAGTATAATATTTCTTTTCATTTATAGGACGGCCACTAACCGCCCCATTCGCTAAAGGAATATTGCCCAAATAAATGGGATTAAGAGACTGCCTTGAAGTAAGTATATTCAGTAAATGCTCTAAAAACGGTTAGCATAACTGTTGATTTCCTGAAGCTTTACATGGCTTAAGCGGGTATATTTCATGCCGTGTAATTCATAAATCCGTGCCACCCGTGCCGAAGCAATATGTATCAGTTCATTCACTTTGTATTCGCGTTCGGTAGCTGGCACTTGACACGATTCTTGGCTTGGGCTTTTGCTTGTAAACCGGATGACTACCCGGTTTGCTGACGGATCTGCCAATGTTACGATTTGCCGGACATAGAACAATACGGTGGTTCCGTTCACCCGGGTTTTGTACGGATCGTCTTCTATTCTTACTTTGAGAACTTTCAAAGTGAGATCTGTTACTTTCTCTCCTATATTTCCTAAAAATCGTCCTGCTTCCTGTTTCTGTCTGGCTTTTCGTTGCATCAGATCCAGATGTACCGAATGATAAACTTTGGCAATTTCGACAAAACGTTCCTGCTTGGGGATTTTTGGGGTGTACTTATAAGCGATCCAACTTAGATAGGCGGGATCTACTTTCAAAATTTCGTGCAGATAGTGGCCGCGATATTTCCCGAACGGGATGAGATCGTCTCCGTTGCTCTGCATCCTTTTGAGGTTATAATCCACAATAAGCAGGCAACGCTTTGAGAAATAGAACATGGTACTGGCCATTCGTAATGCCTCATAAATATCCGGAGACAGATCGTGTATGAATAATATGGATTGTTTTTCCGGTTCCGGCGAATAAACCCATAAGGAGTAATTACTATGTCCGGACCGTGGTAGCACGATAAGATAAGCACCTGCTTTTTTGAAGGATATTCTACCCCGGTTGTACTCATTTAGTTTGGCGTACAAGAGGGTTTCTTCGGTTTCGGATATTCCCGGTAGTCTTGGATTGGCCATATATGAGATTTATTATTTTCAAATATAAGGTTTTCTTTCGAATAATCCAACTTTGTAATCGTGAAAAAATAAGTTGTGACAGTGTCAATCAAAATCCATATACCTCCATCAATTAGTAACTCCTGTCTGCTTGAAGACGTAGCATCTTTTTCAAAAACACATAGCACCTTTCAAAAAAAGATGTAACAGGTTTCAACAGGAAGATGTGCAGGTTTCAAAAAAAGATGTAGCATCTTTTTTCCGGTGAATGTTTTTTATTCTTCAGAATGTCTTTTCTGTATATTTTTTGCCCCTTTCACCGGCTTCACCTTTTTTCATCAAGCTCCCTATTCATCGGTGATATAGGGTGAAGGCACATCCCGCTTTTCGGTCTTTTTGCAAATATCTCCCAAGTACCGGGTATACGGGTCGTAAGCATTAGGCATACGGGCGGTGAGCACCGGGTATACCCTGTCTTGGAGTGTCGCATACCACTTGAATAGTTGGAAGTGAATAAAAATGCTATGGAGTATTGAATTTCAAAAATAGGTTGTATTTTTGTACGTAAATTGTTATTAATTAATATATTAAATAATATGATTATAATATGGAATTAAAAGAAAAACTTATAAATTTTAGCATTGACGATGTTTTTAGACAGGAGGTAATTGAGAATGAAAATATCGCAGGGAATTTAGCTCCAAAAGAATTCTGGAAAATAGCTCAGGCCATACTTAGTGGTTACTTTTTGGTAATGAAAGGGGAAGATATGGTAAAGATACATCCGACTTGTGTGGAGATTTACTGTCACGAGGAACGAGAAAATGGGGTAAAAGATTATATAGTTTATCATCGTAACAGTCTTAAGGAGGATAAGCCTATTTTTCCATTAGGTGTATTACACAATCATGTTTCAGGCATAGATATCACTTTTGAGAAAGGCGAAAATGAAAAGAATGCTGTAAGACTGTCGGCTCTTGTAAGAGAATTCAGAGTGGATGGTAGTGGTAAAAAAAAGGAGAGATATAAAAATAAAGAATGGATGGATAAAAATAAAATAATAACTTATCCTACACATCTTTATGAAGCGATATATTCGCAGTTTTCAATATTTGACGGAGGATTTAATGTATCATGGGAAGACGGCGATGAGATAGAATTAGAGAAGATAGAAATAAATGTCCGGAAAAACGTGGCACGATTTATAGAAGTGAATGGCAAGTATATAAAGGACGTGTGTGATGATAAGAATGCTGAAGATAAAACACCGTCTGGTCATTATCAAGATACAAGAAAATGGTTATTTAAAATCAAAACGAATTAAGACAAAGTAGAAGATGATAGCGGATTATGAAACTAATGTAGTATATTTTTCTTCATGGCTGGAAAAAGAATATCCGAAAATATATATTGATTTGGTTACTGTTCTTAAGAAAAATAATGTAGCATACGATATAATACCATGTACTAATGATATATGGTGTAGAGATTATATGCCTGTTCAGATAGACGAGGATCGTTTTCTTTGTTATCGCTACTATCCGGATTATCTTCTTAAAAGGAAATCAGACAAGAGGTTCATAACAGATTCTCAGGAAGTTTGTATGCGTTTGGGCTTGAAAACTACAAATACGAATATAATCATGGATGGAGGAAATATTGTAAAGGTAGGTGATAAAGTAATCATGACGGAAAAGGTTTTTCAAGAAAATCCAGATATGTCACCATCTTCTCTTGGGAGTAAAATTGAAAAATTATTTGAATGCGAGGTTGTTTTTCTTCCATGGGACCGGTCGGAAATATATGGGCATTCCGATGGAATAGTAAAACCAATATCCGGTGACTCTGTGCTTATTACTAATTACGATGACTACGATACTGAATATTATGAAGAATGTAGTAGAAGGCTTTCAAAGGTGTTTAAGGTTGAGTCTTTGCATTATGAAGTAAAAGATGGAGATTCTCGTAACTGGGCATATATAAACTTCCTCACAGTAGGTAAACTTATGATCCTTCCTAAATTGAATATAAAAGAAGATGAACAGGCATTATCACAGATAAAACAGCTTTATCCCGATTGTTATATAGAGCAGGTGGATATAGAAGCTCTTGTAGCTGATGGAGGTGGGTTAAATTGTATTACTTGGTGCAGGAAAGTAGATCAGAACCATATCCGTTTTCTAAATTTGCTTAATAGATCAGAACTTGAAGAAGAGATTGTTTTTACGGATGAAGATATTAGATACATGTGTAAATATGACATTGTTCGTTTTGCAGAGAGAAATCCAGGTGTTGTTGAATACTATATGAAGTGTTTAAGTGATTAATAAGAGTATATGTGAATGCCATTTTTACTCTTTTTTCTACTCCGTATGGCTATCTGATGGGAATATTGTACATTTGCACGAATGCAATAATCAGATGTGGAATGAAAGAATCGAATAAGCGGGTATTAGTGGGCATGAGTGGCGGCATAGACAGCACTGCCACCTGCTTGATGTTGCAAGAGCAGGGATACGAGATAGTGGGAGTAACCATGCGGGTTTGGGGAGATGAACCGCAGGATGCCAGAGAGTTGGCGGCCCGGATGGGAATCGAACACTATGTAGCTGATGAACGTATACCTTTCAAAGATACAATCGTAAGAAACTTCATTGATGAATATCGCCAGGGACGGACTCCCAATCCATGTGTCATGTGTAATCCGTTGTTCAAATTCCGTGTGTTGACGGAGTGGGCAGACCGGCTGAATTGCGGTTGGATTGCTACCGGGCATTATTCCCGTTTGGAAGAACGGAATGGGAATGTATACATTGTGGCAGGGGATGATGAAAAGAAAGACCAGTCTTATTTTCTTTGGAGACTGGGACAAGAGGTGTTGAGGCGCTGCATTTTCCCATTGGGAAATTATACAAAGCTGAAAGTGCGTGATTACCTTCATGATAAGGGATACGAAGCAAAGGCGAAAGAGGGAGAAAGTATGGAAGTCTGTTTTATCAAAGGAGATTATCGGGACTTCCTGCGTGAACAATGTCCGGAATTGGATACGGAAATCGGCCCGGGGTGGTTTGTGAATGCCGAAGGGGTGAAATTGGGGCAACACAAAGGTTTCCCGTATTATACCATCGGGCAACGCAAGGGACTTGAGATTGCTCTGGGCAAACCGGCGTATGTGCTGAAGATAAATCCGCAAAAAAATACAGTAATGTTAGGGGATGTAGAACAACTGCGCACGGAATATATGATTGTCGAGCAGGATCATTTGATTGATGAACAGGAGGTTTTGGCCTGTGAAAACTTGGCGGTACGTATCCGTTATCGCAGCCGTCCTATTCCTTGCCGGGTGAGAAGATTGACGGACGGACGGCTTTTTGTGAAGTTCCGGACAGAGGCTTCGGCCATTACTCCGGGACAGTCGGCTGTGTTTTATGACGATCGCCGGGTGATTGGCGGAGCGTTTATCGCTTCACAACGGGGAATCGGACTGGTTATGGAAGAGAATAAGGATTTTTAATAAAAAGCTGATATATAACAATATGAAGAAATTAATATTTGCCGCTTTACTGCTTTCTGCTATCGGGGCATCGGCGCAACAGGACACGTTGAAATATCGTATTAACCTGACAGACAAGGCTGTTACAGATTATGCTTTGGATCGTCCTGAAGAGTTTCTTTCGAAAAAAGCAATTGAGCGTCGCCAGAAGCAAGGGCTGGCAATAGACTCTACAGACTTACCGGTGTGTCGGAAATATGTGGACGCTATTCGTAAAAAAGGAGTGAAGATTGTGACCACGGGCAAGTGGGACAATTTCGTTACTGTGTCGTGCAATGATACGACATTGATAGATAAAATAGCCCAACTGCCTTTTGTCCGTACTACGGAGAAGGTCTGGACTGCTCCTGATCCGGAGCAGCCGGCGATGGCTACCAAACGGGATTCATTGATCAATACGCCTTTATGGATGGAAGAAGTGTATGGCCCCGCACGGCGTCAGATAGAGATTAGTAACGGAAACAAGTTACATGATGCCGGATTTAAGGGGCAAGGCATGACGATTGCCGTCATCGATGCCGGTTTTCATAATGCGGACAGCATAGCGGCAATGAGAAATATCCGTGTGTTAGGAGTGAAAGATTTTGTGAACCCTGATGCCGACATTTATGCCGAAAGCAGTCATGGTATGAGTGTGCTTTCGTGCATCGGTATGAATCAGCCTCATGTGATGGTCGGTACGGCACCTGAAGCTTCATTCTGGCTGCTGCGCAGTGAAGATGAGTATTCGGAGCATTTGGTAGAACAGGATTATTGGGCGGCCGCACTCGAGTTTGCAGATAGCGTGGGAGTGGATGTAGTGAATACTTCATTAGGATATTATGCTTTTGATGATCCATCGAAAGATTACCGTTATTGTGATTTGGATGGAAAATTTGCCTTGATGTCCCGTCAGGCTGCGAAAGCGGCGGATAAAGGCATGGTTATAGTATGCAGTGCAGGGAATGCCGGTTCCGGTTCTTGGAAAAAGACTACTCCTCCGGGTGATGCGGAAAATGTGCTGACCGTAGGTGCCATTAACAAGCAAGGCGTGTTGGCTCCTTTTTCATCTATCGGAAATACGGCGGACGGTCGTGTGAAACCGGATGTGATGGCAGTCGGATTGGGTTCGGACGTAATGGGGACGGATGGAATAGTGAGAGGGGCCAACGGTACGTCATTTTCTTCACCGATCATGTGTGGCATGGTGGCTTGCTTGTGGCAAGCGTTGCCTGATCTGACGGCGAAAGAACTGATAGAACTGGTACGGCGTTCGGGTGATCGGGCCGATTCTCCCGATAATATTTACGGATATGGGATTCCTGATATGTGGAAGGCTTATCAATCGGCAAAATGAAACAGGAAGCACTGACCCTTTTGGATCTCAATGCATTGGTACGGCGGAGTCTGGAACAATGCTTGCCCGATGAATATTGGATACAGGCGGAGTTGAGTGATGTACGATCTAATGCTACCGGACATTGTTATCTGGAATTCGTGCAGAAAGATCCGCGCAGCAATAATCTGATAGCTAAAGCCCGGGGAACTATCTGGAATAATGTATACCGCCTGTTGAAACCTTATTTTGAAGAGGCTACCGGGCAACTGTTTACTTCCGGCATAAAGGTGTTGGTGAAAGTGACCGTGCAATTTCATGAATTGTATGGATATAGCCTGACTGTACAGGATATTGACCCCACATATACATTGGGAGATATGGCTCTGCGCCGGCGGGAGATTTTACAGCAATTGGAAGCGGAAGGGGTACTGACACTGAACAAAGAACTCGAGATGCCTGTATTGCCACAGCGTATAGCCGTCATATCTTCGGCTACTGCTGCCGGCTATGGAGACTTTTGCCATCAGTTGCAACACAATTCCCGGGGATTCTTTTTTTATACGGAGTTATTTCCGGCCTTGATGCAAGGCGCCCAGATAGAAAGCTCTGTTTTGGATGCGCTCGATCGTGTCAACAGGCGGTTGAATGATTTCGATGTGGTTGTTATCATCCGGGGAGGGGGGGCCACGTCCGATTTATCCGGTTTCGATACCTATCTTTTGGCTGCAGCCTGTGCGCAATTTCCATTGCCTATCATTACCGGTATCGGTCACGAACGTGATGATACTGTGCTCGATTCTGTGGCGCATACCCGGGTGAAAACCCCGACAGCTGCTGCCGAATTATTAATAAATTGTATGGAGGAGGCTGCCGGCCGGTTGGAATATTTGTCCGCTCGTATTCAAGAAGGTGTTTCTTCTTTTCTTGAAAGGGAGTATCGGAGGATCTCTTCTTGTCAGGCACGCATTCCGTCTCTTGTTGTCAGGAGATTGTCGGATGCCCGCCTGCGTTTACTAACTGTACACAAAGATTTGATGCAAAGCTCGGTGACAATGCTTTCTCGCCACCGGCATAAGTTAGAATTGTTGCAGCAACGTATTGCCGATGCATCACCCGATAAGCTTCTGGCTCGCGGTTACAGCATCACTTTGAAAAACGGAGTTCCCGTAACCGACCTGTCCGGGATTGTTCCGGGGGATGAAATCGTTACCCGTCTGCACAAAGGAGAACTGACTTCAATCGTAAATCGTAAATCGTCCAATCGTAAATAACAAAAAGATGTCTGCAAAAAAAGAAACCTACTCTCAAGCAATGGAACGCTTGGAAAAGATTGTCCGTCAGATTGACAATAATGAACTGGAAATAGATGTGTTGGCAGAAAAGATAAAGGAGGCCAATGAAATTATAGCCTTTTGTACAGAGAAACTGACGAAAGCTGATCATGAAGTCGAAAAATTGTTGCAGGAAAGGCAACAATCTAAAGAATAAAAGTTATTTTTGTTGTCTGATAGGAGAATTTAACTAATTACTTAATAATATGAAAGAAATAGATTGGTCTAATTTGTCATTCGGATATATGAAGACAGATTACAACGTGAGAATTAATTTCCGCGATGGCGCATGGGGCGAACTGGAAATAAGCAGCAGCGAAATTCTTAATCTGCATATGGCAGCTACCTGTCTGCACTATGGTCAGGAAGCTTTTGAAGGGCTGAAAGCCTTTCGTGGCAAAGATGGTAAAGTCCGTATTTTCCGTCTTGAAGAAAACGCCGCGCGTTTGCAATCTACCTGCCGGGGAATTCTAATGCCGGAACTTCCTACCGAACGTTTCAAAGAGGCAGTTCTGAAAGCGGTAAAACTGAACGAGCGTTTTATTCCGCCTTATGAGACGGGGGCCTCTCTTTATATCCGTCCGTTACTGATCGGTACCGGAGCACAAGTCGGTGTACGTCCTGCCGACGAATATCTTTTTGTTATTTTCGTCACTCCGGTAGGTCCTTATTTCAAAGGAGGATTTGCCACTACTCCGTATGTCATTACCCGAAAATATGACCGGGCTGCTCCGTTGGGAACAGGAACTTTTAAGGTGGGGGGTAATTATGCTGCCAGTCTGCGTGCCAGCCAGGAGGCTCACAAAGCCGGTTATTCTGCTGAATTCTATTTGGATGCAAAAGAAAAGAAGTATATGGACGAGTGTGGTGCGGCCAATTTCTTCGGTATAAAGAACAATACCTATATCACTCCGTTGTCTACATCCATTCTGCCTTCCATTACCAATAAGAGCTTGATGCAGTTGGCGGAAGATATGGGAATTAAAGTCGAACGCCGCCCGATTCCGGAAGAAGAACTGGCTACGTTTGAAGAAGCCGGTGCTTGCGGTACGGCTGCCGTAATCAGTCCGATACAACGTATCGATGATCCGGAAAATGATCATTCTTATGTCATCTCGAAGGATGGCAAGCCGGGCCCGGTTTGTACGAAGTTGTATAATAAGCTGCGTGCTATCCAGTATGGTGATGAGCCGGATACACACAATTGGGTAACTGTAGTGGAATAACTTTTATTAATCATATATTAATCTTATATCTTATGTTGAAACAAAATTCAGAATTACGTGCAGAAGCGCGTGCTGCTCTTACTGATAAATGGGTGATGGCGGCGATTGCTACCTTAATTTACAGTGCAGTGGTTGGTGGATTGTCTGCCATTCCGGTAGTCGGAATATTGATCCTTCTGTTAACGTTGCCGATAGCTTATGGTTATGCCATTGTGATATTGGATGTATTCAGAGGCAGTGATGTGAATATCGGAGGACTGTTTGATGGATTCAGCGACTATGGACGTATCATCGGCACAAAATTGCTTCAAGCCGTTTATACAGTGTTGTGGACCTTGTTGCTGGTTATTCCGGGTATTATCAAGTATTATTCGTATGCAATGACCGATTTTATCTTGAAAGATCAACCCGAATTGGCTAATAATGGCGCTATTGAGAAAAGTATGGCCATGATGGAAGGCAACAAGATGAAGCTGTTCTTGCTCGATCTTAGCTTTATCGGCTGGGCCATCCTGTGTCTTTTCACATTGGGTATCGGATACTTCTTTTTGCAGCCTTACATGCAGGCAGCTCATGCTGCTTTCTATGAAGATTTGAAAGCACAGGCAGTAGAAGAAGTCATTGTAGAGGGTACGGTGGAAATCTAAGATAATACTTTTCGACCTGTTTTTGTGTTCTGAGAGAAACTAAAGCAGGTTCTTATATCCTTAATAATGGAGTATGGAGAAATCTGTACTCCATTTATTTTTGCCGTTTCCGCCGAAAGTAAGTAACTTTGCAATCTAATTGCAATTATTATATGGGAAAAGGGAAATTAGAGAAATTTGCCGATATGGCAAGTTATCCGCATGTGTTTGAGTATCCTTACTCGGTGGCGGACAATGTGGCTTTTGACATGAAAGGCAAGTGGCATGAAAAGTTTTTCGGCAATGACCGTCCGATTGTGCTTGAATTGGGCTGTGGTCGGGGAGAGTATACCGTAGGACTGGCACAGATGTTTCCCGATAAAAATTTCATCGGTGTCGATATTAAAGGGGCGCGTATGTGGACCGGAGCCACCGATGCCTTGCGATCGGGAATGAAGAATGTAGCCTTTTTGCGTACAAATATCGAGATTATAGACCGCTTCTTTGCTCCGGAAGAGGTGAGTGAAATTTGGCTGACTTTTTCTGATCCGCAGATGAAGAAAGCGACCAAGCGATTGACCTCCACATACTTCATGGAACGCTATCGCCGCTTCCTTAAGCCGGACGGCATTATTCATCTGAAAACAGACAGCAACTTTATGTTTACTTATACCCGCTACATGATTGAGGAAAACCGTTTCCCGGTAGAATTTATTACGGAGGATCTTTATCATTCCGATCTTGTAGATGATATCTTGGGCATTAAAACTTATTATGAACAACAGTGGCTCGATCGTGGTTTAAGTATAAAGTATATCAAGTTCCGGCTTCCCCAAGCAGGAGAATTGCATGAGCCGGACATTGAAATAGAGCTTGATTCGTATCGTAGCTATAACCGTAGCAAGCGGAGCGGATTGCAAACCAGCAAGTAAAGGGATTTACGATTTGACGATTTACGGTTTTGCGATTGATAAATGATGATCTCTAAGTTATCAATCGTCAAATCATCAATCGCCAAATCATAAATCATCGGTCATCATTTATCAATCGTCAAATTGTAAATCGTCAAATCGTAAATAATTATGGCACTTTATCCAAAGTTAATATTAGATGCATTGGCAACAGTGCGTTATCCCGGTACCGGAAAGAATCTTGTTGAAGCCGGTATGGTGGAGGATGACATCCGTATCGAGGGAATGAAAGTTTCTTTTTCCCTTATTTTTGAGAAACCTACCGATCCGTTTATGAAGTCGGTGGTTAAGGCTGCCGAAACGGCTATCCTTACTCATGTAGGCAAAGAAGTGGAAATCGTAGATAATATCAGTGTGAAAACAGTTCAGGCGGCGCGTCCGGAAGTCGGGAAGTTATTGCCGCAGGTAAAAAATATTATTGGTATTTCTTCCGGAAAAGGAGGGGTGGGGAAATCTACCGTAGCTGCCAATCTGGCTGTGGCTCTTGCCAAGTTAGGCTATAAAGTGGGATTGCTGGATGCCGATATTTTCGGTCCTTCTATGCCGAAAATGTTTCAGGTGGAAGACGCCCGTCCGTATGCCGAGAAGATAGACGGGCGTGATATGATCATTCCTGTAGAAAAGTATGGGGTGAAACTTCTTTCCATAGGCTTTTTTGTCGACCCGGATCAGGCTACTTTGTGGCGTGGGGGGATGGCCAGTAATGCATTGAAACAGCTTATTGGCGATGCTGCCTGGGGAGAACTGGATTATTTCCTTATCGATTTGCCGCCGGGTACGAGTGATATCCATCTGACTGTGGTACAGACATTGGCCATGACCGGTGCTGTAGTGGTTAGTACTCCGCAGGCGGTTGCTTTGGCAGATGCCCGCAAAGGTATCAATATGTTTACCAATGACAAGGTAAATGTACCGATTTTGGGTTTGGTGGAGAACATGGCTTGGTTTACTCCTGCCGAACTGCCGGATAATAAATATTATATTTTCGGCCGTGAGGGCGCCAAGAAGTTGGCAGAAGAGATGAATGTACCTTTGTTAGGGCAGATACCTATCGTACAGAGTATCTGTGAAAACGGTGATAAGGGTACTCCTGTTGCATTGGATGAAAATACGATGACCGGTCGCGCTTTCCTATCATTGGCGGCTGCTGTAGTCCGGCAGGTAGATCGCAGGAATGTAGAGAAAGCTCCTACTCAGATTGTAGAAATGCACAAGTAATCCCGAAAAGGGAATGAGATGCTTTCCCGTTACTTTTGCGAGTAAGGCAATGCATGGTTTCTATTTATTGAAACGTTCGGTTCCATCAGTATGAAACGGATGGTTTCTATAGCATGGAACGAACCGTTTCATCTGTATGGAACAATTAGTTTCAACGTATTGAAACTAATGCGGGCGTTATTCAAACCGACACGGGCATTATGACGGTGGTCCGTTAATGGAAGACTTACAATTCCGCCTCTACTGTTTGTATTAGTATACATCCTGTAGAGGCGGAATTTCGTTATTATTTATCAAGTGTTTTCAGTAATTCTTCTTTCATCTTGTCTGTCCCGGGAAATCCGGTTGTTTTGTAGGTAATGTTTCCTTCGCGGTCGACGAGAAGATAGGTAGGCACTCCTCTGATGCTGAATGAATCCATCAGATAACTCCACTGTTCGTCTGTTACCCGAAAGTGCTCACCGTGTATATCCGGTATCATATTTTCCCATGTCCCTTTTGGCGAGGTCTCTCCCGTGAGATACACATAAACGATGTCTTTGTCTTTCAGCTCTTCTTTCATGGGGATCATTGCCTTATTTGCCGTGCGGCACGGACCACACCAGGTTGCCCAAAAATCCACCAGTAATGTATGTCCGCGATATTTGGAAATGATGGAAGCGAACAAATCCTCATTACTGACTTCTCCCGCCTCATTGATGGTGAATCCGGTCTTCTTTTTATTCTGTTCTATTTTAGCTAAAAGTTCGGTATTCTTCTCTTTCACGGTTTCCAGATAGGCCGGATTGTCCAAACCTGCAATCTGTGCCAGTTGTTCCTCGGATGCGGGAGTAAATTCACTGATCCCGTTGAGTACGTTTGCTACTATAGATAAGTCGAAATAAATACCTTTGTCCGTTCCGAGTGCTTTGCCGAATGCTTTTCTGAATGTCTGGCTTGCGGTAAGGCGTGCATATTGGGGGGTATAGAGAGCTTCCGGAGTGTTGAGGTTGGAGAAATCCTTTAATAGATCGTAGAAATTATCCGGGAGTTGCACCGGATTGTTCTTTACATACTCCTTACTTGCTTCACCTTCCAGCTTATAATTAACGATATGCACACGTTGTACAATTTGAGGAACGAACATAAGGAGGGATGCTGCCGATGCATTCACTGCATTGTGAAGCACTGCCTTGCAGGCTTTTGTGGCTTTCAAATTTTCTATCTCCCGGAGTTTGCTTTGCTGTTTTTCCAGAATATAGGCCTTTACTTCTTCTGCATTCTTATCTTTTAGTTCTTGAATGAATAGCGGGTAATCAGAATCTATTTCAGTTTGGAAGTTCAGTTTATTGATTTCGGCCGATAATCCGGCTAAGTATCCTCCGTAGTAAACGTTTGCTTCATCGGATTTCTTTTCTCTGTGTAACTTGGATTGGCGGCGACAGATTTCACGTTGGTTGATAAAGATATTTGTTTTTTCTCCGGGAGCTAATAAGAGGCTGATGGCACCGGATCCGGTGTACATGATGGCAGGAGTAGTGGTCAATACCGGTATCTCTTCAGAAAAACTGCCGTCATCTTTTATTTTTATCTTTACTTTCTGATTCAGGTTCAAGGCCCCGGAGAGGTAAATGGTAAAGTCAGAGGATGCTCCTGGGTGATAATTGAGGAAGCAACCTTCTAACAGGGCTTTTCCTTTTTGGATGGCAGGGATGGGGAGGGACGATAACTTCTTGACGCGTACTGTTGCTTCTGCCGGCAACTTTAGTTTGGGAAGTTCGCCGTCCAGTCGGATACCCCAGATTTTGAAAGCACCTTCTGTATCGCCTTCCGAGAAATCAATGGAGGTGACCGTTTCGGGCAAGGGTGGGAAGACGAGTTTAAATTCTGCCTGTCCGGATTCCGGCATCCAGAATTCCTGGTCGGGAGCAATGCCTATGCCGTAGCGAAGAGGGTATAATTCTCCGTCATCTCCTTTCAGAAAACTACCGGATGCTATTCTTATCCAGTTTTTGGGGCGGTAGAACGCTTTGATGTGCAATACGGTGGCTGTGTCGCTCAGTGCCACTTTGTCTACTTCGATACTTGTAGAGCTCCAATCGGAAAAGGGAGGCTGTTCAATCATTTTTTCTTGGGCTTGCGTATATGCCACATTTAGTAGAAAGCAGGCAATGAGCGCTAATTGTTTCATGGTATATTCATTTATAGAGTTATATACAAAAATAAGAATTATATAGTTAGAATCTGTGTTTTGTGTATAAAAAAAGAAGAAGTGCGCCATAAAGTAATGGGCCCTTCTTCCTTTTTCAATTAATGTAGTGTAAGAGAGAGTTTTTTACTGGAGTTTGAAGTTGATGGGGAGCGTGTATTGCACGGCTACCGCTTCTCCTTTATTTTTCCCGGGTTCCCAACGTGGCATGCCTGTTACTACGCGTATTGCTTCTGCGTCCAACGAGGGTGACACGCTTTGCGCGATCCTCGGACTGGTAACACGGCCCTCCTTATCGACTATGATCTGTACGACCACGCGTCCTTGCGTTTTACTTTTCTGGGCATCGACCGGGTATTTGATGTTTTTGGCCAGATAGCGCATCAGACCTTCGGTTCCACCGGGGTATTTAGGCATTTCTTCTGCATTCTCGAGAATAGTATCCGATGCATCTGTAGCTGTGTTTTCGTCAGCGGCATACGCTACTACGACAACTTCGTCCAGTTTGCTGTTTTTTATTTCTTCCGCTTCCGGTTCGCTCAGTTTGAAGAGGATGGGAACGGTATAGCGGACACGTACTTCTTTTCCTCTTTGAGTGCCGGGAGTCCATTTAGGCATGGTCGATAATACCCGTATGGCCTCTGCATCCACTTCCGGACTGACAGATCGTACAATTGTCGGCGTACTGATCGATCCGTCTTTTTCTACAACAAAACCGGCGATAACCCGTCCTTGGATTCTTTCCTGATGTGCTTTTGCAGGATAACGCAGGTTTTGGCTTATATATTCCATCAGAGCCGTTTGCCCTCCGGGAAAAACAGGCATTTTTTCAACAATGTCGAATACCTCCAAATTTTCCTCCATTTTCTTTCTGGCAGCTGCACTTAGAAGCACTATCTTCAGATTGAGACGGTCTTGGTTTTTGATATTCATAGAAGCAGAAATGTCTTTATTGTCAATGGTAATCGTGGTGATGCCCTCTATTGCAGTGAAAGAAAAATTACCATTGGCGTCTGTTTTTGTATTCGGAATATTTATTTTCTGAAAAGTCCCGTCATTCAGAATTTCTGCTCCTAATGTGGCGTTAGCCAGTCCTTTTCCAGTGTCGTCAACTACTACTCCTTTGTATTCCACTTTTTTTTCCTGGAGGGGAGTTGTTGTCGGAGTTGTCGGTTCGGAGGTTTCTGCGGCAACAGGTTGTAGCGTTTCGCCTGTTTGCCCTGTTTTCTCTTCAACAGCCTGTATCACATCTTTGGCAAAATCCTTTGTTGTCCGGGCCACTGCCTCGATGTTACTGATTATCATCAGCAGGGCAGCCAGTGGAAGAAACATCAGATATTTGGTTCTTCCTATCTCTTTCGTTCTTTTTTTATTCATCATTGTAATTCGGTTTTTGAGTGGTAAAACATTGAAACTATTATAAAGAGTTGCTGCAGCCTTATGATGAGCCAGTCCCAACAAGTGATACTGGTATGTTTTATGATCATATCCTGTTTGTAATACATGCTGGTCGGCCATGTATTCCAGATTGTTTCGTATTTCGCGTTTCATGAGCCAGGCAAAAGGATTGAACCAACAAGCGATGCACATCCATTCTCCGAATACTACGTCCGCCGAGTGTATTTGCCGGGCATGGGTAAGTTCGTGTACCAGTACTTCGGCCAATTCTTCTTCCGTATGTGATTCCGGATGAATGAAGATCCAATGGAAAAAGGAGAATGGACCGCTTGCTTTATTCAGGGCATATATACGTACACCTTGTATTTGCATTGCTTTACATCGTATCCTTAAACGGATGATACTGATTAGCTGTACTATGAAACGAATGGAGAAGAGGATTACTCCACACAGATAAATCGCCTTTAGCGACGTGAGCGTTATGTCTTGCCAATTGATACCGGCGGTTATCGTCACTTCATCAAATACAATTTCCGGAAGCAGTGTCGTGGCATAAAGGTCGGCCATTGCTACCATAGGCTCGTGTGCTTTCACCCATTCTTGCAGATTGAGCATCGGGTAGAGGAGTGAAACCCCGAAAAAGCAGAGTAGTGCCGTCCGCCGCCAATGAAAAAAGGTATCCTTGTACAAGAACAACCGGTAAAAGGCGTAGAATAGTGCAATGCCTACGTTGATTTTCAGAAAATATGCAAGTTCCGGAGTCATGATTTTACTGTTTATTCGTTATTCTTCTTTACCTTTTTCAATCATGTCGATGATCTCTTTCAAGTCGCTGGTCGAGATTTTCTGGTCTTTGGCAAAAAAGGAAACCATCTCTTTATAGGAATTCTCAAAGTAATTCCGTACTACTCCGCTCATAAAACTTCGTTTGTATTCGCTTTCCCGTATGGCGGGAGTGTATTGATAGGTATTACCTACGCGCCGGGCCGTTACATACCCTTTTCGCTCAAGGTTTTTTACTATCGATGCAATGGTAGTATAAGGAGGAGCAGGTGGTTCGAATTTGGCCACTATCTCTTTTACAAAACAGTTTTCCAGTTCCCAGATGTAAATCATCACTTCTTCTTCTTGTATAGTTAGCTTTTCCATGGAGTTTGTTTAATTACGATTATGATGCAAATCTACGAAACTTTCGTAATTAAACAATAGTCAATGGGTTAAATAATGCAAATAGGGGAGAAGTATATGTCCGGACGAAAGTTTGTTTTTGTGTAATGTTTCCTTTTTCAGTTAGATAAAGAGTTGTCTTTCTGCTTATTGGTCTCCCTGTATTCCTTTGGAGTCTGGTTGTAGCGTTTGGCAAATGCTCTATAAAAGTGAGAGCGGTTTGTGAAAGCCGTTTGATACATAACCTCTTGTATTGTTAAAGTTGTGGTGAGTAATAGTTTGGCTGCATAATTGATTTTTTGTTCTTTTATAAAATCTTTTGGAGGCAGCTGATTCAGGTTTTTGAATTTGCGATACATGTTTCGGCTGCTTGTCTGCATGGCGGCAGCCAATTCTGTGGGACCGAACGATATGTTGTCCATATTATCATTAATTATTTCTGTGGCAGTTTGCAGATACTCCTTGTCTTCTTTGGATAGTAACTGCCCATGACTGAAGTCGAACGCACTGGCAGAACTCGTATAGTATTGCTTCAGATCTTTTTGTCTTTTGATAAGTTGTTTGACTAAGACTCTTAAGTATTCGTTATTGAAAGGTGTGGAGATATAAGCATCTGCTCCTGATTCGATGGCTTTTATCTTTTCATCGGTTGTATTCTGGTCGGATAGAACGATTAATGGAATATGTACTGTGTACTTGTTGTTTTTTATTTGTTCGGTTAGGATAATTCCATTAATGTTAGGTACTGTAATGTCTATAATTATCAGATTTGGGGGTTCCTGTTTCACCATAGATAGTCCTTCCTCGCTATTTGGGGCGGTAAAAATTGTGTATTCATCGGATAGCATATTTTTTAGTGTGTCTGGAATGCCCTTATTACTGCTAATTATTAAAACTGTAATTTCGGCTTTTGGATATTCACTTTTGAAGTTTGTGCTGATAGGTTCTTTTATGGTTATATTACTTTTAAGCATAGGGTCGGAAGCCTTCTCCAAAAAGGCAGACGGTTTTTCTGTAATGGTTGGTTGCGGTAAGATAATGGCAGCTTGTGGTTGTTGATAAGGCATATCTGATAGTTTGCCAATAGACATTTTCGGTTCGTATTTTTGCTTGGCATAACGAAGTATTCCAATGATAACACTTAATACGAATAACGTATAAATAATGTATGCTGCCATTATCGGATACCATAGGGGAAGAGTCATGATATAAAAACTATGCAGTAACTTTTTATTATGAAAGAAACTGTATGCTGCTTTTGGAGTATAGTTACTGGAAGAGATGTTGATGGATAGTGCTTGATTAAGGTCTGTAAGTGTTTGAGTTCCGTTTTGAAAGATACCGGTAGTTGAACTGCTGGATAAGTTATTCCAACTGTTTACCTGTTTGGCCGGGGAGGCAAATATATCTTTTACAGAGCATAAAAGAAATAGCAATAGTAAAGTTTGGATATATTTTTTCATGAGTATTCTGTTTACTTAAAGTTTAAACCCTCATGAGAATTTACCATGACTTTTATTCTCATGAGGATTTTAACAAGGAGCTTTATAGCTTATTGGTATATTACCTTGCGCACAATATTACCTTTATCGGTTTGGATAGAGATGATATATATGCCGCGTTCCGGCAGGTCAATATTGATATTATTATTTGTGGTATTACCGTTCTGTCTTGTAGAATAAATTGTTTTTCCGGAAATATCAATGACGTCTACCTTTATATAATTTTCTACATTAGGCAGAATATTCAAAGATCCGTTTTGGAATGTTATCTGGAAATCTTTACCTTCAACAATCGGAGATATGCCGGTTATTTCTCCTCCGGTTACGTCATCGAATACATAATCCGGACGTACATCAGCTCCTGTCAAGTTAAATTTTACATTTTCGAACTTCACATTATTGGCATGTCGTACATAAAAGCCATAAGCCGGCAATGCTTTTCCAAACATGTTGGATTCCGGATAGGCATCAATCATTTCCGGAATACTTGCATTGGCATCGTTTATTGTACCGCCACCGGGTAAGGTGATCTCTACATTTTTGATTAATACATTATCGATAATTCCTCCCGGCACACCTACAATTGAACTGGCTACTTTACTGACGCAAGTGGCTTTGATATCTGAAATTACTACGTTTTTCAGTTCACTCATTTTTGCGGAACCTTCACGTTTTCCTAATCGGAGGAAAATAGCCGTATGTACATCTTTCATTTGGATATTTGATATCGTGACACCGTCTAATACTCCTCCATTTACTGATTCCAAGGCTATACCGGAGATAGTTGAAGGTCCTTGGAGAGTTATGCCGCACCAGGCAAGCTTGTCACTTTCATAGTGTTTACGGAAATTGTCTTCACTGGCTTTTTCTATTACACAATCGGTATATGTGATGTTTTTGAATCCGGTTTTTCCTGCAGTTCCTAATTTTATTGCATTGCAATTAGTCCGTATTGTACAATTTTTTACAGTAACATTTTCTACGAAAATTCCTCGGTCGCTTTTCATGCATATGCCGTCATCGTCACAGTCAATATAGCAATCTTCGATTTCTACATTTCTGGAGTCAATGTCCAATCCGTCATTATTCCAATTTGAATGGCTGTAGATTTTTACTCCTTTTATTTTTACTCCATCGCACAGCAGGAAATGAGCTGTCCAAAAAGCAGAGTTTTGTAAGGTTACATTCTCTACAACCACGTCTTTACAATTAACAAAATGAAGTACTTTAGGACGATCGCCTTTGCTATTGCCGAATTGGAAGTCGGGGGCAGTTCCACGTCCGTCAATTAACCCCGGCCCTATTACTTTTACATTTTCAATATTCTTACCGAATACCAAAGCGCTGGTTTCGATAGCACCGGCTTCGGGGAATGCATCACGGTAGTCTTGAATAGTACGGCTTCCTAATAATTGTGCACCCTCTTCCAGTTTTAATGTCATGTTGGAACGTAAAAAGATGGGACGGATCGAGTAACGGCCTTTAGGTACGATAACCGTTGCTTTTTTCATAGAACAAGCATCAATAGCCTGTTGCATTAACTCTGTGACATCATCTCGTCCATTATTTGATACCCCACAAGATTCTACTACATTCAGTTCTCCTCCTTTAGGAACCAAGTCGACAAATGGATTATCCGACTCTACTCCTAAATTATATTCGTCAACGGGCTGTTTGGATAATGAAACTGTTTTCAGTACAGGAAGTTGGTATGCTTCATTTCCCAAAGTCCATACCGACTCAAAATCCCAGCCATCATAAGTTGATTGTATTGCTAATTCTTCTGCATCTTTATCCTGTCCGTTCTTGCCATTGGCATCAGTGCTTGAGAAGGGAGCGTCATTGATGATGCATCCTGAAAAAGCGAGGTTGTTGCTTAGTGTTATTTTATCTTGTTTGGCCCAGGCAAAGATACGGCTGGGAGTTGCGTCACGCACAGTGATTGTTTTATTAATAGCAACGCAGTTGGAGATTGTTGCATTCATTTGTTCGATGGAAGCATCCGGTGCGCTGACTGTACCTAATATGCCACCGGTAGATCCACCGCCATCTACTTGAATATTGTTTAAAACATAGCATTTGTCAATGAGAGTTGTACATGCTCCGTAAGAACTTCCCATGATACCGCCAACTCCATCGGCCGTTGCAAAAACATTTCCTTTTACATAACAATTGACGATTGAGATGTTTTGGTTATTATTCCTTCCGACAATAGCACCTACTAAGTTTCCTTTTGATTCTACATTTCCTGCTACATATACCTCTTCTATCTGGGTCTGTTTATTACCTTCCACCGCAGTAGAAAGTCCGGTAAGGATACCTACATTACTGGTTCCGGTAATTCTTTTGCCGTCTGCAATGATTATTGCTAATCTTTTTATAGTGACGTTACCGCCGACAGCTCCGAAGAAGCCTACATTTTCAGAATCCATACTTATCCAGATATTCTCGATAGCATGTCCATTGCCATCAAAATTTCCAGTAAAAGGTGTGGCAGATGTTCCTATAGGTTGCCAACCGGTTTCTGGGGAATTTGTTTCAATCCATGTCGATAAGTCGATATCAGCCTCTAATTTGTAATGGGCGGCCAAATTATTTCTCATATTATTCAGTTCGTCAGCCGTGCTGATGACAAAAGGATCTTCCATTGTTCCTGTACCGGAAGAAAAATCGATAGCCCATGTATTGAACGATATACCAGTACAGAGAATGAGGGACGTCCCCCAATACCTTAGAGATTCAAACATTTTTATCTTTTTCATAATACTTAAATATATAAAATTAAACAATTATTTTTTGGGGGCTTTCAATAGTTCTTCACCCCATTTCCATGCTTCTTCCCATAATTCCGGATAGTTATAATGTTCTGTTTCCGGTGCCGGTATAAAAGTCTTGGGTGAGGAAATACTATTATATACAGCGTATGATGTTGTAGGAGGGCATACCATATCGTTATATCCGAAAGAGAAGAACACTGGCTTATTTAGTATCCGGGCAAAATTGGTAACGTCATAATATGCCATTACCTGCTCTTTCTTTCTAATAATGGGATCGTTTATATGTTTATCTTTAAAATAGTGTGGCCAACCTCCGGCTCTTCCGTGTAGATAGCCGTTCAGATCTGCTAATGCAGGAAAAAAAACGACACAGCCTGTTACCCGGTTGTCCAATGCAGCTGTTATGAGCGATAGTGCACCGCCTTGGCTACCGCCATAAACAATAAGGTCACCATTGAACTCTTGCATAGAGTATATATAGTCGATCATACGGATACAGCCGAGATATACACGTTTATAATACACCATATCTCGATCTTCCCAGTTAAAATTCCAATATTTATCGAGAGAACCGGACCGTAGGTTGTGGTATACGGAAGCCGGCATGGTCACAGGTATTCCATGTATTCCGATATCCAATGTTATGTATCCTTTTTCCGCTTCGGCAATATGTCCTTCATAGGGACGGACACCGGCTCCCGGAAGCCGCAATAGAGCAGGGCATTTTTTCTCGGTTTTAGGTATACAAAGTATTCCGAACATACGGCTGCCACGCTGGAAAGATTGTACGCTTAATTCATATACATCTACTTTGGAGGTACATTTTTCGGGAAGTAGACGTAAACAGGGATTCATTGCTATCTCTTTGTTCCCGGCTTTTGCCTGTTCCCAGAAAAGTTGGAAATCGGCCGGCATTTCAGTTGTTGGCAAGAGAGTGTGTGGTTCATATCCGGCCGTACCTCTGCCTTCATATGTATTTCCCTTTATCGTTACAAAAGCCCGGCAGCGTAAGAAACCGGCCTTTCGTAAAGTTCCTGCATTGATAGTGGTTATTCCGTCTTTTAATAGGAGTTCTTTTTGTTTAAAAGGCTCTAACATATCTTGGGATAACTCATAGCGTATTTTTATTCCTTTCATTGGAATACCGTCCTTGGTTACAGTGACGGTAAACACAGCATCTTTTCCTAATTTATAAAGCCAGTTTTCACTGTTCGGAACCACTGAAACCTGAATCATCTGTTTCATGGGCTGTGCGATACAACCCCATGAATAGCAGATAAAAAGAAATAATATATTTAATTTTTTCATAATTTGTAATTGTTATATTATTCCTTTTTTAATGTTACCTTCGCATTGTTGAGCGTACATCCTTGTTGGGTGAAGTTCTTTACGTCGTTAAGATGGAACATCGGACGTTCGTCTTTATTTGTCGTAGTCATCTTTATATTGTTAAAAGCAATACCATTTACATGGCGTACGTAGAAACCGGAAGCCGGTAAGATCGTTCCGAACATTCTGTTTTCGGGGTATTTATCAATTGCTTCGGGGACTTTTAAATCAATATCTGTTTTTGCTACTTCAGCATCGGTAACTAAAATTACATCGCTGATAACAATGTTTTTGATATCACCACCCGGAACTCCTGTTATTGAACAGGCTATTTTTCCTTCACTACGAGCAATGATGCGGCTTATCATTACATCATTAATGCGACTCATTTGCTTGCTGAAAGTCCTTTTGCGATCACCTAAGCGGACAAATATCGGAGTTTGTACTCCTTGCATCGCTATATCCGAAATAGAAACATTCTCAATGATCCCTCCGTCTACAGATTCTAATGCAATACCTGCTACTACTGTTTTATGTTTAGTTCCAATCCATGGATAATTTTTGTACCATTGGCGAATGTGATCTTCGGATGCTCTGTCTATTGTACAGTTTGAAATTGTGACATTTTTGAATCCGCTATAAGAAGATGTCCCGAATTTGATAGCATTACAGTTTGATTTTAAAACACAATTGGTGACAGTAACATTTTCGCATGGAGTATCTGTGTCGCTTTTCAGGCATAATGCATCATCGTCACAGTCGATGTAGCAATCTGAAACCACTACGTTGCGGCTGTCAATATCAAGACCGTCGTTGTTCCAGTTTGCATGGCTGTAAACTTTTACCCCACGTACAATAACACCGTTGCACTTCTCATAGTCCTGTGTCCAATAAGCCGAATTGCGCAGAGTAACATCTTGCACCCGAACATTATTACAACCGATAAAGTAAATGATTTTGGGACGTCTGGGACCTCCTTTCGAATCGTTTCCGTGTTGGAAATTTTGATGTGCGCCTTGTCCGTTAATAGTACCTGAACCCGTAATAGCGATGTTGGCGACTCCACGTGCAAAAATTAGTGCCGGGCTTTCTTTGCCTTTCAATTCAGGAAATACTTTATGGTAAGAATCCAAATCGGTACTACCTAAAAGTTCTGCTCCAAAATGTAAGTGCAGGTTCACATTTGATTTTAAAAAGAGGGTTCTGGTTAAAAAATGCCCGGATGGAATTTCTACGGTTCCCCCTTTGCGGGCTGAGCAATCGTCTATCGCTTTTTGTATGAAAGCTGTGTTGTCAGTAATTCCATCTCCTTTTGCCCCCAGTGTGGTAATGTCAACCGTATATGCAAAAGTTGGTAGTATGTAAAAACAAACAATCAATGTTATTAAAATTCTTCTCATCATAAGCTGATTTTATTTTTATAATATAAGATTAATACTGTCAGGACGACTTTGATGTTTTTAAAATATCAATTCATTCTCTTGTAATATATTCATTAATACCGGTTCCAAAAAGTTGACCATTCGCTGAAAGCCTAAATCATTGGGATGTATTCCATCACCGGTTCCTTCATGGTCATGGCCTATTAAATCTTCCCCTCTGATGAAATAAAGTTTCTTGATGCCATCATGTTGAAGTTGTTCTATTTGTTGTTGGATTGTTTTGTCTTTTATGCGTAAATCGTTTTTTATTTTCAAATTAAAGTTTCCTATATCCATTGCAATGCTTTGCATGACAATAATAGGAGCTTTCGCGTGTTTTGCTCTGATGGTTCTGACCAGATAACCCGTGCGTTCGGCAATCTGTTTTGCAGTTGCATTGGGAACGCAATCTAATATATAGGCATCGGCTTCTATGTCAGCTAAACAGTCGGCCATACTGTTCTCCATACGGGCATTGCCGCTGAATCCCAAGTTGATGAAATTAATACCTGTGCGGCGCGATAATTTTGCTACATAGGTTGTTCCCGCACGTGAAGCTTCTGCACCATGTACAATGCTTGAACCGTAAATCAGAATCTTCTTTTTAAATGGATAATCGATTGCCGATATATTTGCACTTTCTTTTATACCGATTCTTAATGATTTGATTTCACTAAATAAAGGTAGGTACAGCAAACATTCTTTTTCTGTATTATCCATTTCTTGCACAATCACATATTCGCTTCGGGTGTTTTGCGGTGTCGGTTTACCGACACCTGCAAACTCCCATTTTCCATTTCGTTTTATATATAAGTCTAATCCGCTATGGGCAATGTCCGATAAGTTTTGTGAGGGCTTGTCCGGTTTAACTTCCCAGTTAGCTGCAATAATCGGGCTATTCGTCTTGAATCCGATAGCTAATCCACATGAGAGTGTAGAGAGATATTTAACCTTTGGAGACAAATCTTTATACAGAGCCGTATCGATTCGATGATAATATTCCGTGTTAGGCTGTGCTTTACCAACCATCAGTAATTTTTGAGCATCGACATATTTTAATGTTTGTGCTGTGAATTCACCGGAAAGTAGTAAAAGCACAATTCCTAAACAGACTTTTTTATATAAAACTTTATCCATCGGATGGTGGTTTATTTATCATTTTGTTAAATGTTAGCATATCATCATTGACCATCCTGAGGCGATGTGGCCACATGGATCGTCCAGCTTTTCTGGACAATCCCGTTTGGTGAGGTAACCGTATACTTTTTGGGAGAACTTAAGTCAGTAAAACCATTTATTACCGGAGTGAGAGAAGCTCCGGTAGATATGGTTAATACTAATCTCAAATGAGTCAGATCGGTTCCTTCGGGTACGAATGCATATACCGATGCATTTTCTGTGTCTATTTCGAAAGACTCAATGATATTAACAGGTTTATCGCTTACAGCATAAAGGGTGATACCGGTTATTGCAGCAGTCTCATAAGCATCGTTAATTTTATAGTCGATTTTAGAGCAAGCTGTCACTGCCACATACAGGGAAGTGAATAATATATATATCAACTTTTTCATAACTTTTTCTTTTTGTTTATTCATTAGCTATTTACCATCCCGGATTCTGGTGTCCTACCAATTTAGGATTACGATTGATCGCATGTTGTGGTATAGGTAACAGATAATTTTTCTGTGTGTCGAAAATCCTTTCAAAATATATAGCACGAGGGTTGTAGAGTGGAGTTGAAACAGAGGTCGGTACTTTTTCTGGCGGCTCTTGATAGGTAATTTCCATTTTATAGAAAGGACCTGTCAGGCTTTTATCCCCAATTTTCCAACGCATGATGTCAAAATATCTTTTATTTTCAAAGGCCAGTTCTACACGCCGTTCATTGCGGATCTGTTTACGCATATCTTCTTGTCCCAATCCGGAAATTTCCGGTTGTCCGGCGCGACGGCGCACTGCATTAATAGCATCATATATTGACTGATCAGGGCCTGATACTTCATTTTTAGCTTCAGCATAAGTCAATAATATTTCGGCATAACGTAGCACTATTAAATTGCCTCCCTCTCCATCCATGTTCATGTACCTGTTCTTGGTACCACAACTGACAGTTTCGTTTTGATGTTTACGGATGAAATAACCGGTTTTGGTGGATTCTACTTTCGAACAGTACATTCCATTGGGTAGATTGTCTGTTATATTTTTCCATTTTCTCCGGTCGTTCTCATCCCATATATAACGGTTGACGCTGAATGAGAGTGTCGAATCTTTCCATACTACTCCATCGTATAAAATGGAGGCATAGAATCGGGCATCCCGATTCTCATATGGATGTGCTGCTTGTTCGGGATTATTCCAGTCGAAAGGTGTTCCGTTTTGCATTTCGAAAGCATCGACCAGCATTTGTGAAGGATTGGAACATCCCCAGCCGTAATCACTGCCGATACCCGGATAACCTGGAGCTGCAATAGTTTGATATCCTTGTTGATGGCGATCAGGGTTTTTGTATTGTACATCAAAAATAACCTCTTCGTTACCTTCGTATTCTTCTAAAAAAAGATTGGCAAAATTCTCTGCTTTCTTACTTAGCTTTTTGGTTGTAGATTTTTCATTAGGATCTCCATCGTTTTCGCGAAACAAACGATACTCTCCTTTCAGTTCACCGGTTATTAATATGTCGGCGGTATTTGCTGCATCTTCATAATATTTAGCGTCAATAACACCGGCTGCATGGAGATAAGCAACGGCTTGGAAACCGATAGCTGCCCCTTTGGTTGCCCTACCATACTCCTCGGCCGGAAGTTCCGAACGTTTAGGCAAACGATTTGCTGCTTCCTTAAGGTCTTCGATAATGAATTCTAAAGTTTCTTTGGACGAACTCCTCGAATAGTAAATATCGTCTACGTCTTTATTCAGTGTCTTTTTTATCAGTGGTACACCACCCCAAAAACGCCAGAGTTCTAAATAATTGATAGCACGTAGGAAATACATATCTCCCATGAAACGTTCTTTTTCGGCTTCAGTCAGGACTTCAGAAACTTTTATTTTTTCCAATCCGAGATTTGTCCTGCGGATGTTTTCATATAAAGCATCCCATCTGCTTTTAAAAGGTTCGGGCAGTGTTGCTGCTGTGAAACTGAATTCCGATAGGGAGATAAATCCTGAGATTCCCATATCGTCTGTCCAAGCGTGATCGAACGAATACCAGTCTCTGATCCCTTTAGTCATACAGTATAAAGGACCATCTAATGTTTTGTTGTAGGTTTCGTTTACGTATAGGCCGGTAGCTGATTTGCTTGACCAAACGGCTTCATCGGTAATAGATGTTCTGGATTCTATGTCCATAAAGTCGGTACATGAACTGAAGAACGCTATTATCCCGGCAGTAATAAATATCATTATTTTTTTCATGATTGCTTTCATTAGAATGTAATATTAACCCCCAAAGAGGTTACAAATTGCTGTGGATATGCATTGTAATTTTGATTTTCTACGTCGAAATCTTTCGGCATATCAGAGTAAATAGTCCACAAGTTGTAAAAGTTTAGGTATACTCTCAGATTATCTACATGGAGTTTCTTTAATAGACGTTGCTCGAAGTTATATCCTATCTCCAGAGATTTTAGTTTTAAATATGCTGTATTTACCACCCAGAAGGAAGAGGACACATAATTCATTCCTTCAATAGTGGATAAACGTGGGTATTTGGCATTCGGATCGGGATTGTCTGTTGTCCATGAATGAATATGGTCTTTCCGGGGTTTATCATTTTTGAATGGGAAACGTACTCCACGGTCAGAAGCACCGCTTGCGTCTTGTCCGATATAGAAATCGGAATGTCCGGTTCCTTGTAAAAACAGGCTGAAGTCAAAGCCTTTATATTTTGCACTGAATGTATATCCGTACATGATTTCCGGTACACGGGTACGACCGATAATTGTTTCGTCTTCATTGTCAATTTTACCGTCACCGTTGATGTCACGATATTTGATGTCACCAGGGCGGGTTGAAGCGCTTTGGTAAGCCCAATTGTCAATTTCTTCTTGGTTGGCAAACAATCCTTCGGCAATATATCCTCTTAACTGTGATGCGGATTTACCGGTTCTGCGGAAACGTGGAATACTATAAGTACCCATTGACTCGGCGATATCTATTTGCTTATCGCGGGAGAATCCGAATACAAATGAATTGTCTATTGAGAAATCCCGATTGATCTTCGTATGGTTGGAGACGGTGAGGTCTACACCATAACGTTCTTCCTTTCCTGCATTGTATTGCGAAGGCTTAATACCATATTCTGTTGGAAAATCGTCGGTCGGAATGATGATTTTATCTCGTCTTAAATCACGGTATACATCGAATTCTACTCCCAATAACCCGTTCCACATGGAAAGATCAAATCCTATGTTGGCTTTTAAGACGGTTTCCCACGTCAGAAAAGGATTTGCTTCTGCACTTTCGTATAAGCCGGAGACCGTAGATTGGGAGCCTGTTCCCCATACATATCCGTTACCTACCGTATAGGTAGGGCTCCATTGGAATGGGTTTCCTACCGGATTTCCGGATTTACCATAAGAGGCGCGGACTTTCAAATTATCGATAATGTGAATGTCTTTCAAAAATGCCTCTTCTGAAATGCGCCATCCCAATGATACCGAAGGGAAAAATGCAGCACGACGATCAGGAGCATATTGATAGGTACGGTCATAGCGTCCGGCTAACTCGATCAGATATTTTTGTGCATAATCATAATTGACACGGAATACAAAACCGTCTTGAGCTTCGGCTGAAGAGGTACCGGAGTTGTATTGATTATTTTTCGATCCCATATCCAATTCGGGTATTGAGACATCGAATTGTGTCCGTCGAGCACTATAATCTATTTTGCGTCCTCCCCACCGGCGTTCGTAAACAAATAAACCGGAGATATTATGATTGCCAAAGGAATTGGCATAATTCAGATAACCCTGCACTGTATAATAAGCATTTACTTTAGTAGATTGGGATAGATCTGCATCGGATTGTAATTCTGATTTATTATACTTGTTATTGGCGGCATCATATACGTAATATTCATAAGGATGGCCCCAGTTTTTGGAATATGTATCTTTGCGATTCATATTGAACAAGCCTTTTACTGACAATCCTTTGATGAAAGGTAGCTCCTGATTGACCGACAAACTCAAATTCTGATAGTTGTTTTCATTGCGTTTCTCTCCACCACCATATATTGTTTGGTACATACTACCACCGATAGACGATTGAAAGGCAGGTAATCCGTTACTGTATACGTCAGCCTCAGTTGCTTTTGCCCGGTAGATATTTAGCATAGCCGCTTCTGCAGAAGAAGAGTTTGTCCTTTTACGATCATATACAAGGCCTAAATCGGCTGAAACGGTTGTTGTTTTAGTGGGCTTTAGGTCAAGATTGGCACGTACATTGTAACGACGGTAATACTGGTCGTCACTAAACATGCTGCCCTGCTTCATGTATCCCAAAGCTACGTAAGCTTTAATCAGATCATTACCACCCTTAAGTACTATATTGTGTTTTTGGCTGGTAGAAGTATTCATATAGTTTTTCACCCAATTAGTATTGGGATAAGCATCTGTTCCTTGTTCATGTGCAGCAAGTATTTCATCAGTAATTGCATTTGCTTCATCTTTCATGCCATCCATTTCATACGCTTGTTTTTTCAGGCGTAGTCCTTCAGCTGCACTCATAAATTCAGGTGTATTGGTCGGTTTCTGCCAACCGAATTCACCATTATAATTGAAAGAAATCTTTCCTTGTGTGTTACCTCCACGTTTTGTTGTAATTAAGACAACGCCATTAGCTCCTTTTAAACCATAAGGGGCCACTGCCGATGCGTCTTTTAGTAAAGTTACGGATTCAACCTCTTCCATATTGATCATATTGTATTCACTTTCAATACCATCGACCAAAACAAGAGGGTTTTTATTTCCTCGGAGATATAATGTCGAGGCGTCATTACCGGGTTCACCGGTAGCTTGTTGCGTGACTAATCCCGAAACCCGGCCACCCAATGCATTGGAAACATTGGCAACAGGCATAGTTGTCATTTTTTCACTTTTTACTGAAGCTACAGAGCCTGTCATGTTCACTCGTTTCTGTACACCATAACCAACGACTACCACTTCATCAAGTAATTTGTCGTCTTCTTTCATGATGACATTTAATGTATGTTTATTGTTTACAGATATCTCTTGCTTCAGATAACCGACATAAGTGAAGATTAAAGTGGCTTTTTTATTTTCATCGGGTATGTTTAATGAGTACCCCCCATTAAGATCGGTTACTGTGCCGATGGTAGTTCCTTTAACAACAATACTCACTCCTATCAATGGCTCACCGGACAGGTCACTTACTATTCCTGTGAGTTTCTTTGTCCCTTGAGCAAATACAGATGATACAGTTATCAGCATTAATAAGGTTATTAGTGCGGCAATCTGTCTTCTGCTTTTCATGGTGTCAGAAACTTTTGCTTTTACATTTTTAGTCATGTTATTCTTAAAATTAATATAGTTTCTCTTCAAAAGAAGAACTAACAATAAAAGTGTTTTTGTTTTTGACGGATAAATTTTTTGTCTGTTATTACTTAGTCTTTATTGTTAGTTCTTCACTCTTATTTAAAAGATATAGAAGCCTATTCTTTTACAATTTTTACTACAGTTCCTTGGACGTTCAGTAAATATATGCCGGAATTTAAGGTGGCTATACTGATTTCCGAATCAAAACTTGTCATTACCAACTTGCCAACTTGATCGTATATTGAAACTTTGGCATTATCTGCTTTATTTGTTATTGTAATCTTATCTTTTGTTAGAGTTGGATAAACTGATAATTTTTCAGAAGATGACATTGTTATGCCCGTACTGGTTCTTTCCGGTAAGTGAGCTACTTTGGTATCAGGCTGCTTGTCCGCTGCAAAAGCTTTTAGAATGGGTAGTTGATATTTACCGTTTCCCATGGACCAGATAGCTGGATCCCAGAATAAATAGTCGTTGTTGTTGTCTCCAAAATAAATTGTTTCTTGTATGACATCATTTGAAGATTGGTTTAATCCGTTTTTATTGGTTTCCTGTCCGTCTGTAACAGCTGCGTCGTTTACCAGCATATCAGCCCAAGCGTAAGATACTTCATAATTGTACTTACCTGTGTTGTCCGGCTTTTCAAATCCAACTAAACGTCCAATGTGTAAATCCGGAGAATTGGGCGCTTTTACGGATGGGTTCAATGCGATGGAATAAATCACATCGTGGCGGATTGCATTGCCATTGGGAAAACCGCATTCTCCGATAAGACCACCGGCTTTTGACTGAGATTTGTTTGTACCGGCTTCTACTTCACAGGTAGAGTAGGAAGATTCGATTTTGATACCACGGTATCCTTGTCCTACCAAACCGCCGGCTTTACAAAAACCATAAACTTTTCCTGCAGCATAACAATTTAGCAACTCAACGCGCCCTAATGCAGACGTCATAGCTATTATAGAACCGGCGGTTCCTGTGGCTGTACCGGTAACGGCACCATTACCTTCGGCGGTGATATTGCCAATTACAAAGCATTCTGTAATTTTGATAGTTTGTCCGGTGTAGGGAACTTGACCGATTATTCCGCCTACATTATCCAATCCTTTTACTTCTTTGCCATCGGCAATAATAAGCCCTAATTTTTTTACACTAAATATTCCGCTTGATTTAATAAAACCGAATAATCCGACATTCGAAGTTTCGGGACGGTTAATGTAAAATCCGGATATGACATGTCCGTTACCATCAAACGATCCTGTTATACCTTCCGGATCACTTCCAATGGGTAACCAACCGTTTTCTGCTGAGTTGGCAGCGAGGTAACTGGTTAAATCAATGTCATTGTCCAGTCGGAAATTGTTTCCGTCCAAATAATTACGTACTTCATTTAATTGCTCTGCTGTTTGGATAATATACGGGTCGCTTTCTGTTCCCGTACCACCTGCGAACTGGGCATTTACATTTGCTGATAACATTGTGGCAGAAAATGCCAGAATCAAACTTTTGTAGAATACTTTTTTCATAATTTCAACTTTTTCAAGATTAAACATATTGGTTTGTAATAAAATTCTATTGTTGGTATACATCTTTATTTGTGAGGATTAAAGGCTGATCGACAAATTGTTTGAAATCAGATTCTGAAGAGTGTCCCGGATAGGGTAGGTAGTAATGATTAGGTTTGTCGGGTTCCCAAGCGTTACGCCAAAATAAAATCCATCCGAGTTTATATTTGTTTATTATCGGATAAACTACATTGGTGAAATAGGTAGGATCCCATATCGATTCTTCCCCGGTTTCGCCAATTACCGGCAGTTTGCCGGACTGTTCTGCGCATTTTGTTACTATTTTGATATTTCTTTCAAAATCGATTTTGTATTGTTCGACATTTTTTTGTTCCCGTCCTTTCAAGTAATGGTCGAATCCCAGAATATCGACGTACTGATCACCCGGATATCGTTCCAGATAATGTTCTTCACTCTGAACGTTGGAAGAAGAATAAGCATAAAGTAGATGATGTACTTGTTTCGTTTTTTGTAAATAATCGCATGTCATTATCCACAGCTGTTTATATTCTTCGGGAGTAGATTGTTGGCTACTCCACCAAAACCAGTCTCCTGTATGCTCGTGATACATCCGAAAAATAACAGGGATATACGCTCCATTCTCATCTTTCAAATCCAGAAAGAAATTAGCTAAACGCTCCAACCATACCAGATATTCTTTATGTAAACTACCTCCGGGCAGGATAGAGCGTACAACTGTGTCTTGTGCGCAATCCCAAGTAGAATTTCCTGTTGCTATATTATCGGCATGCCAGCTAAAGGAGGAAATACCTCCTCGTGCATGATGTTCTTTTACGTGCTTTTTTATCTGGCTAAAGTATACAGAATCCAAACTATATTCAGAATCTAATTCGATATGTCCCAGTTCGAAACCGAATATGGCGGGATAGTCTCCAATCATGCCTTTGACATCAGAACGATCCTGTTCTCCATACCAGCCATGCCCGTACAACGGATCATCCTGATGTCCCAGCATAATGCCTTTTTCTGCCAGATTAAATAAACGGTTATACAATGCGACAGTCTCATGAGTCGCTTGTGGGTCAGTTGGCATTTTATTCTTCATCGGTGTTTTACACGAGAAGAAACTTATTATAATTATACCTATTAAAAACTGTTTTTCATGGATTAAAAAATATTAATTCTGTAATTTGTAATATATTAAGAATTGACAAATGTTGTTTCTTCTATACATGCGAAGTTTTTGTCAACTAAGGTGCGTAGAGTCTGCACGGAAGTTGCTGAACGCAATCCGTCCGGTTTTGTATTTAAGCAATAGTCCAGTAATTGATCTATTGTGGAAACTGCGACATGCATGCGTGTATCAGAAGAGGCGTAATAGATGAAAACAGTTCCGTCTTCATCTGGTATCCAACCATTACAGAACAATACATTGGAAACATCGCCGATTCTTTCCATTCCTATTGGAGCCATAAAATAGCCGGCAGGTTCTGCGATTATTTTTTCGGGATGTTTTAAGTCTGTTAAATACAGGTACAATACATACCTCAATCCTGCGGCACATCCTCTTACGCCATGCGCAAGATGTAACCAACCTTTAGAGGTTTTTATAGGATGAGGACCTTCTCCGTTTTTTAATTCTTTAATGGTATGATAATAACGGAAGTTGATAATTGTTTCTTCTTTTATTTCTGCATGTTCAATATCGTCAATTAATGCCCAGCCGATACCACCTCCGCTACCGGCATCTATAAAACCATCTTGAGGGCGGGTATAAAGTGCATATTTACCGTTCACGAATTCGGGATGTAAGACTACATTTCGTTGCTGGCTTTTCGATTTCAAATCGGGCAGGCGTTCCCATTTCTTTAGATCTTTTGTACGAACAATTCCTGCAGTGGCAATAGCAGCCGATAAATCTCCCTCCGGTGCGTCAGGATCTTTTCGTTCAGAACAGAAAATACCGTATATCCAACCATCTTCATGTGCCGTTAAACGCATATCGTATATATTAATATCGGGATTTTCTGTTTCCGGGATTGCTACCGGATAATCTATAAAACGGAAATTATCTATTCCGTTCGGGCTCTCTGCAATTGCGAAAAAGGATTTTCGGTCATTACCTTCAACCCGAACTACCATAATATATTTACCATCCCATTTTATTGCACCTGCATTGAATGTTCCGTTTATTCCAAATCGCTCCATTAAAAAAGGATTACTTGCAGGGTTGAAATCATATCTCCACATCAAAGGAGTGTGCATGGCAGTTAAAACTGGATATTTATAACGTGTATAAATTCCATTTCCCGGTATGATCGGTTCGTTTTTACGTTTCAACAATGTTTCATGTTCTTGCGTAATTTCCTTTAATCTCTGATCAAAAAGAATATTCATAATTATCTGTTGTTTTAATATTTTAATATTTGCAAATATACGGGTTGATATATATCAAAAAAAGTACTTTGTTATCCAAAACTTATACTTTCTGAACAAAAGATTTTTTGATAAACTCTTTTGCCTTTATCGTATTAGTGTTTTGTAAAATATTGATTTTTAATGCAATAAATATGTTTGTGATAACGAATGTTATAACTGATATACATTTTAAACGAATGCTGATAATTTACTTGCTAATTGGTTTTATTTCCATTTTTTGATCTTTTTATCTTGATCGGTGGCTTCTGTCAGACTTAAAGCGAACCCGCCGCTACGAGCCAGTTTTACGGTGATTTTTGTTTTGTTGGTTACTATGCCTTTCTTTATCTCATAAGAAGTGGGCATTGTATCATAATCGGCGTCTTTTCCGTCATGATATAAAGTAGCAACGTATTGTTTCCCTGGCTTCAAAAAGTTTAGTTGAAAAGAGGATATTCTACTGTTTTCATCTGTTATTCCCCCGACAAACCAGTTTTCTTTTCCTTTCTCTTTACGGGCTATCGTCAGATAGTTTCCCGGTTCAGCTTCCAGATATCTACTTTCATCCCAATCAACTGCAACATCTTTAATGAACTGAAAGGCGTCCGGATGGCGCTCATAACTCTCAGGCAGGTCAGCAGCCATCTGCAAAGGGCTGTACATGGTAACGTAAAGCGCCAGTTGTTTTGCCAAAGTAGTATGTACCCAACCTCTTTTCTTGGAAACGAAAGAAATTTTTGTATCGAAGATACCGGGAGTATAGTCCATCGGTCCGCCAATCAGGCGGGTAAATGGTAAAATGGTAGTATGGGAGGGGGTGTTACCTTGGAATGCCTCATATTCTGTACCTCGAGCCGATTCGTTAGCCAACAGGTTGGGATAAGTACGGCATAATCCGGTAGGACGTACTGCTTCGTGGGCATTTACCATAATTTTGTAATCTGCTGCTTTTTTTACTGCATACAAATAGTGATTATTCATCCATTGACCGTAATGGTATTCTCCCCGTGGAATAATGCTTCCCACGTATCCGCTTTTCACAGTATTATAACCATTGTCGGCCATAAATTGATAAGCTTTGTCCATGTGGCGTTCATAATTTCGGACGGAAGAAGAGGTTTCGTGATGCATCATCAGACGTATGCCTTTGCTTTTTGCGTAGGCTTGTAATTCTTGAACATTAAAATCAGGGTAAGGTGTGGTAAAATCAAAAACATAATCCTTTGATTTATTATGCCAGTCCTCCCAACCTTCATTCCAACCTTCTACTAATACCTGGTCGAATCCGTGCTTTGCTGCAAAATCTATATAGTATTTTGTGTTTTTATTATTAGCAGCATGGCTGGGGCTTGCTTTTGCCTTAGAATAATCTGTACTACCTAACTTTACTGATGGAAAATCCCAAGTGTAAGCCCATCGTTTGTAACCGGAAATCATTTCCCACCAGATGCCTATATATTTGACGGGCTTGATCCACGATACGTCTTTATATGCACATGGCTCGTTTAAATTGAGTGTCAAACGGGAAGCTAATATATTTCGGGCATCATCGCTGACAATTACCGTACGCCAGGGAGAATTGCAAGGGGTTTGCATGTAACCTTTATTACCTATGGCGTCTGGAGTAAGCCAAGATTCAAAAATCAAATTACGGTCATCCAAGTTTAGGTGCATACATGAATAATCTACTAAAGCTGCTTCATGCAGATTAATATACAATCCGTCTTTAGACTTCATCTGAATAGAGGTTTGTACACCTGTGGGAGAGAAGCAGCTATTTGGAGTATGAGTAATTGCTTTTTTCATTGTTTCGCGTATTTCGCTCAAACGACATTCGGTATATTCATATTCCTGTGTATCATAATTACCTGGAATCCAGAAAGCTTTATGATCATCTGCCATTGCGAATTGTGAGTGTTCTTCTTGAATAATAAAATAGTTGAGATTCTTTTGCTGAGGGAATTCGTAACGAAACCCTAAGCCATCATTAAAAAGACGAAAACGGATGGTAATGTATCGGCTGTTCGTTATTTGCTCCAATGTGACAGCCAATTCATTGTAGTGGTTGCGAATCTGATTTTCTTCTCCCCAAACCGGAGTCCAGGTCTCATCGAATGTTGTGCGTTTGGTATCCATTAATGAAAAGTCGTTCATTAATCCTTTATCATTTTTTATTTCTATTCCTAATTTCGACGGTTTTATGACTACTTTACTTTTATAAAACAATTCGTATACAGGCTCACCCTGCTTGCTTAATGAAAAAAGAAGTTTGAGATTACCATCAGGCGATGTTAAGCTTTCTGCTGCGATTAGAGTACTGCATAATAACATATAAATGCAGCTAATAATATACTTTTTTTGCATGTTTGTATAATTTTTTATTGAATATTGTATTTTACTAAAAAAATAAATGTCGTAGAGAATAATAAGAATGGAACAGATTAATAATTAAAGCTATATTTATATTCTTATTATATTGTTTTAAACCGTTTTGATACGATTGATTGTTTCTTATTAGTATGTATATATTGTGAATAGAATTTATTTAACTGTTTTTCTTCATTAGTATTTTATTGTAATGACGATGCAAATATAAGGCGAATCTAAATAATAAAATGATACTTTTTTATCATTTCATTGTATTTCTTGAAACGGGATACTTATTTGTTTGTAAATCAATTATTTTCCATATTTCTGTTCTTTGTTTTTCGAATTTGTATTTCAATCATAGAATATATGTCTCTTGGATTTTAATGTTTGCTATGTATTTTAGATATGTAATGTATGTACATATGTATACATATGTGCCAAAAGTGTATTATTGGTGTATTTGTCTTGTATGTATCTATATATGGCTAAGATGGATATATTACGTACGCGATTCTTTGCTTATATTCGCCTCCGGTAATTTTGAGTAGTGAATATTATGATGAATAAGGTATTGTGTTCTCTTTTATTATTTCTGTCAATCTCTTGTGGTCTACAAGGGAGAAATGCTAATTATGCCAGAGATGGTAAACGGATTTGGTTGGATTCTAAGGAAATCCATCATGGAGAGTATGTATGGAAAATGAAGAAAGCAGGCGATGTGACCTCTTCTGCGGAAGAGGTTTCGACATTAGGGTATGATACAAGTGATTGGCTCTCTGCCATAGTACCCGGAACTGTACTGAACTCTCTTGTCTATAATAAGGAGTATCCGGAACCTTATTATGGAGTGAATAATAAGTTGGAATCCGGTAAGATTCCTGATATCTCTAAAGTAGGGCGTGAGTTTTATACTTATTGGTTTCGTACTGAGTTTGATGTGCCTGAATCTTTTGCTGGAAAAACAATATGGTTGCAACCGGACGGTGTTAATTATCGGGCAGAAATATGGGTGAATGGTAATTTATTGAGTACGCTGAATGGTATGTTTATAAGCGACTACATAAATGTGACGGATTTTGTTAAGGTAGGTCGTAAAAACATACTTGCTGTCAAGGTATATCCGGTCGATGTGCCAGGTACTACGATGCCGAAAAGTTGGGGAGCTACCGGAGAATTCCATAACGGAGGCAATGGAAATATTGGCTTGAATACAACTATGTTGATGAGTGTAGGGTGGGACTTTACTTTTATGGATGGCATCCGTGACCGTAATACAGGTGTTTGGAAAAGTATTTCTTTATATACAACGGGTGCAGTGGCTTTGCGGCATCCGTTTATTAAGTCAGAGTTGAGAAAGCCGGAGTACGATATAGCTCGGGAGACAATTTCTGTAGAGGTGAATAATGCGCTTAATTCTACGGATACGATTGATTGCGTAATCAGTAGTGAAATCGTGGGTGAGAATATTATAGTGAAGAAACCTCTCCGTATTTTACGAGGGGAAAATAAAACAGTTGTATTTACCCCTGAAGAGTTTCCGCAGTTGGTTATAGAAAATCCCCGTTTATGGTGGCCCGTCAATAAGGGCCCGCAGAACTTATATGAGTTAAAGATGACCGTGTCTGTCGATGGTGTCGTTTGTGATTCTGTAAAGACGCGCTTCGGTATTCGTGAAATAACCTCTGATATGAATACTCCGGATCATTCACGTGTATTTTATATAAACGGAAAACGCATTTTTATTCGGGGAACAAACTGGATTCCGGAGGCCATGCTTCGTAGTTCGGATGAACGCACTTATGCTGAATTACGATACACGAGACAGGCCGGAATTAACCTGATTCGTTTCTGGGGTGGCGGTATTGCCGAATCTGATTATTTTTTTCAACTTTGCGACGAAATGGGATTGTTGATTTGGCAAGAGTTCTGGATGACAGGGGACACGCGTCATCCGCAGGATAAGGGAGTTTATCTGAATAATGTGGAATCTACGGTAAAACGTATTCGTAATCATCCGTCTTTAGCCTACTATGTAGCTTCTAATGAAAGTTCGGAAGTAACTGGTACGCGAGAGTTATTAATGAAACTTGACGGGACGCGTGGGTATCAGATGCAGTCGGAATGCGAAGGAGTACACGACGGTAGTCCGTATAAGCAAGTTAATCCGATGCAACATTATGAAAATACGGCATCGTCCAGAGGAAGTCGGGTAGATGGTTTTAATCCGGAGTATGGAGCTCCTACGCTTCCTACAGTAGAAATATTGAAAGAAATGATGGATGAGAAGGATTTATGGCCTATTAATAGAGAGGTATGGGATTATTTAGATGGTAATGGCTTCCATTTGATGTCTACCATGTATAAAGAACTGGTTGATAACTATGGAAAATCTTCTTCTATTGAAGAGTTTGCTCAAAAAGGGCAGTTCGTTGGTGCTATTAACTCAAAGAGCATATGGGAGGTGTGGAATTATAACAAATTGGATTATGGAGATCGATTTTGTTCGGGGTTACTCTTTTGGTATCATAACTGTCCTGTACGTCAAGTGAGTGCTCGTATGTGGGATTGGTCGTTGGAACCGACAGCATCACTTTATCATACAGCGAATGCCCTTGAACCGCTACATGTACAATTTGATTATTTGAAGAATACGGTATCTGTAATTAACGATTATTACAAGTCTTTCAGCAATTATACGGTGATGGCACAGGTGTATGATATAAATAGCAGGAAAGTTTTTGAAAAGTCTGCTAAAATAAATCTGCCATCAGACGGAGTTATCAACGATGTATTTACTATCTGTTTTCCCGAGGATATTTCACAAATACATTTTATAAAGTTGAGACTGACGGATGAAAGAGGGAGGGAGGTATCTTCTAATTTTTATTGGCGTTCTAATGACAAATACGAAGGTAAAGATACAACTACTGGCCCGGCGGCTTCGGGATTTGAGGATTTGGTAAAAATGAAACGGGCAAGGCTTGTCAGCTCTTGCAAGGTAAGGAAAACTGATGGACAATTTTGGGTAGATGTCACTTTGCGAAATGTTTCTAATTCTATTGCTTTTTTTAATCAGCTACAATTTTTAGATCAAAATCTGAGTCCGGTTCGTCCGTCGTTTTATACAGATAACTTTTTCTCACTTATGCCGGGTGAAAGTAAATTGGTAACAATAGAAACGGCTGATCAGAATTTGAAGAATACACCTGTTTTAGTCATAAAGGGATGGAATATAGAGCGAAAGCAGATTAATTTGGAAAAATAATGTATTAAATGAAAATATGTAAATTCGTTATATTATTAACCTTTGTTCTGCTTGTTGTAGAAAAAGTTTATCCTATACAGGCGTGTCCGACGCTTACTCTCAAGAGGAGAGTTAATGTAGACAAAGTGTTGAGAAGTGCTGCGCATCAATATCTATATATGGCAGATAGATTAAAAGGAACGGATGTGTTCCCGAAAACATATGATGTGAAAGAGCATAAACCGGAGAATAGTTCTTCTAAATGGTGGTGTAGTGGCTTCTATCCGGGTACTTTGTTTTATTTGTATGAAGAAACTGGCTATGAAGAGCTATATATGGAGGGGGTACGTATGTTGAAGTTATTGGAGCCCGAGCAATATAATGTAAGTACGCATGATATTGGCTTTATGATGTATTGTAGTTATGGTAATGCCAATCGTATAGTTCCGCAGTCCGGCTATAAAGATATAATTGTTAACAGTGCGCGCTCTCTTATTACCCGGTTTAGTCCGATGGTCGGTTGTATTAAGTCACATAATCGCGGACCGAATGATTATGTGGTTATTATTGATAATATGATGAATTTAGAGTTGTTGCTCTGGGTGGCGCAAGCTATTGGTGATAATTCTTTTTATGATATCGCAGTAAAGCATGCCGATACGACTATGAAGAATCATTTTAGGGCTGATAATAGTCTTTATCATGGGATAAATTATGATCCGGAAACGGGAGGAATTCAACATTATCAAGCCGGACAAGGTGTGTCGGAAAAATCAGCTTGGGCTCGTGGGCAGGCTTGGGGATTATATGGATATACGATGATGTATCGTTTTACAAAAGATACCAGATATCTTGAACAAGCAGTAAAAATAGCAGAATTTATATTGAATCATCCCAATATGCCGGAAGATTTGGTCCCTTATTGGGATTATAATGCGCTTGATATACCGAATACTTTGAGGGATGCTTCAGCAGCTGCTATTAGTTGTGCCGGGTTATTCGAGTTATGTCGGTATGTTTCGGAAAATTCCAGACAGAAATATTTTGAAGCTGCCGAGAAAATGTTACAGGAATTATCTTCATCCGAGTATATGGCAGAAGTAGGTACTAACGGTGGATTTATTTTGAAACATTCTGTCGGTAATATGCCGGCTGGGACAGAAGTAGATGCACCATTAACGTATGCAGATTACTATTTTGTAGAGGCATTGTGCCGGTATAAATCATTAACGAATAAATAGTTGAATGTTATGATAAGTAGATGTAAAACAATACTATTGACTATGTTTTTATTAACTTCACCGTATCTTCTTACAGCGTACGGAGTGAAGGAAGGGAAGAAAAATATTGAACCGGTCGGATTGCAGTGTGAATATTTGCATAATCCGTCAGGGTTGGATATTCCTCATCCGCGTTTGAGTTGGAAAATGGGAACGACGGTTGCCGTGCGTGGGCAGAGACAGACTGCTTATCAGGTTCTGGTAGCAAGTAGCCGGGAGTTGTTAGATAAAGAACAGGGAGATTTATGGGACAGCGGGCAAGTACATTCAGATGAATCGGTCCATATTGTTTATGATGGAAAAACACTGATTACAGGGCAAAAGTGCTTTTGGAAAGTTCGTTTGGCTGATGAACAGGGCAACTGGACATCATGGAGTGAACCGGCTTATTGGCAGATGGGATTGTTTGCCGATGATTGGAGTGCCCATTGGATAGGGAGTGCTGAAATGGAATCCCAAAGTGTGGGTGGCCGGCCGGTAGATAATAAAATGTTTGATCCGTGGTTTCGTAAGACTTTTACTTTAACAGAGAGCCTTAAAGAGGCACTGATTTACGTAGCCTCTATCGGATATCATGAATTGTATGTGAATGGTTGTAAGATTGGAAATGCCGTACTTGCTCCGTCTGTGACAGATCATAAATCGCGTGCCCGTTATGTGACGTATGATATCAGTCATTATCTGAAAAAAGGGGAGAATGTAATTGCTTTGTGGTTGGGTACTTCTTGGGCTGTATTTCCTGCTTATCAGCGTAATGACAAGCCAGCTATTCCAATGGCGTTGGCACAGGCTGAGATAACGTTGACTTCCGGCAGCAAAGTTCGGGTGATAACAGACGGCAGTTGGAAGACGCATGCAAGTCCCAATGTGCTGATGGGATATTGGGATGCACATCATTTTGCCGGTGAGTTTTATGATGCTTCTTTGGAGATCAATGGATGGAATGAAGCTGGTTTTGACGACTCTGAATGGGCGGAAGCAAAGGTTTACCAACCGCAGATTATGGTTTCCGCCGATAAAGCGGAGTCCAATCTGCTGATGGATGAGATTAAACCGGTTGCGGTCGAAGAGGTGAGCCCGGGCGTGTATCGTGTGGATATGGGAATTAATTATGCCGGATGGTTTGAAATGCCGCTTGTCGGACAACCGGGAGATTCGGTCGTTTTCCGCTTTTCGGAGAGAGAAAAAGATGCTTGTAGCTACGGAATACATAGTATTTATAAAATAGGGCCTGACGGGAAGGGTACTTTCCGTAATCGCTTTAACTACATGACCGGACGTTGGGTTCAGATTACCGGCTTACGGTCTGCACCCGATTTGAAACAGATACGTGGGTGGATGATTCGTCCCGATTTTCGGCGGTCGTCCGGATTTGAATGTGATATATCGCTTTTAAACGATCTTTATCGTACCACATTATGGACTTTTGAAAACTTGAGTCTGGGTAATTATATTGTAGATTGTCCTCATCGTGAACGTAGGGGGTATGGTGGTGACGCATTGGCTACTACGCGTACCGGTTTGGATAATTATCAGTTGGGGGCTTTTTATACCAAATGGATGGAAGATTGGCGCGATGTGCAGGGAGAAGATGGAAATGTACCATATACGGCTCCTACCTATATTGGTGGTGGCGGTCCTTCCTGGAGTGGTTTTTGTATTACTTTGCCTTGGGAGGTCTATCGCCAGTATGGTGATGTGCGCATTCTTGAAGAAAGCTTCTCGACCATCCGGCGTTGGCTCGATTTTGTAGAAACTAAATCCAAAGACGATATGTTGGTGCGTTGGGGTGGAAAGTGGAGTTTTCTGGGAGACTGGCTGTGGCCGGATGCCTGGCCGGAACGATCGGCGATGGAGAAAGAAGGAAAGTCTTTGGGAGATACCCGCGAGACATTGTTCTTTAATAACTGCCATTGGATTTATAGTTTGGAAACGGCTGCCTGTATAGCGGATGTTTTGGGGAATGAAACAATGGCTGTCGCTTGGCGCAAAAGGGCGGAAGAGGTGCGAAGGGCTGTGCATAAAACTTTCTTCAATCCGGATGACAATAGTTATGTGAACGGTTATCCTGCTTATTTAGCTATTGCACTTATGGTGGACTTACCACCTGAAAAATTGAAGGCTAAAGTCTGGAAACGTCTGGAGTATGAGATATTGGTGAATCGTAAAGGACATTTTTGGGGAGGTATCACGGCCGGTTCTTTCCTCTTCCATACTTTATTGGATAACCAGCGCAATGATTTGATTTGTGAAATGGCTACCAAAGAAGACTTTCCAAGTTGGGGGAATATGATAAAGAATGGAAATGGCACTTTCTTTGAAGATTGGGAGTGCAGAGGATCTGCTTTGCATAGCTCTTATTTATATATAGGGAGTTGGTTTGTGGAATCGTTGGGGGGTATTCAACGTCCGAAGTCCGGATTCAAAGAATTTGTCATAGCGCCTTGGATAGATGAGAAAGGCCCCAGACAGGTACGTTCACACTATAATTCCATGTATGGAACAATTGTTTCCAATTGGAAAGTTACAGACGACAAATTAGATATTGAAGTGGTGGTACCAGCCAATACTACAGTTCTTTTGAAACTGCCGGGTGTTCGTTTCGATTCAATAAAGGAAGGAGGGAGCGAATGGAAAAAGGTAAAAGGCATTCGTTTGGATTCCCAAAGAGACAATACGGTTGTCTTCTCATTACAATCTGGTACTTATCGATTTTCGGCAAGGATGAATTGATTTGGTTTATTGGTGTTGTGGGCATTTTACAATAAATGAGCGCAAATTATCGCATAGGTTGGATTACACTTACGATAATTTGCGCTTGTCTATGTTTATCTACATTTGTTAATTATCCGTAGATCGCTATATATAATATAATCGGGGAATTATTTCCCTTTTGTTTATTCTCCTTGTATCATTCTTTCCCTTTCTTTCAGTTCTTTATATCTCTCGATGATATGTTTGCGGCTCATTATGATTTGCCAACGGTATACGAGACAGGTGGTAAGGAAATAAAATCCGGCTTGTAGCCACAAGGCTTTGTATTCGAATGCAACTTCGCTCAAGGTACCTCCCATGTTATTGATGCGTACAAAACCATTGATGCCGAAAGTCGATGGGAAGACGTAGGAAAAGTATTTCCAGAACGGAGGGATAGCAGCACCCGGCCAGGATATTCCCGAGATGAACAGCAGAGGGACGGAGGTAAACACGAATAGCAGCATACACGTTTCCCGGTTGCGGATAGCAATGGAAGCGGTCATGGCAAAAAAGATGCAGGCTGCCAGATAGGGTAGCATGAACAGGGCGAGCGTGCCCGGCTGTCCTATTTGGTTCAGACTGAAAATCCGAGGGACGACACATAGTACATATACCGATACCAGCGAATAGACCATGTAATAACTCAAACCCTTTCCCATGACAATACGCAACGTACCGTTGTAATGCCGGTTGATAGGTACAAGGTCTTTGAAACGATTCTGTTCGCGCGCTGTTCCTGCCGAAAGGCCGATGCCGAGCAATAAGGTCTGCTGAATCAGCAAAATTAATACAGCCGGGATGAGAAAAGCGGCAAAGCCGTTGGTCGGGTTGAACATGGCAACATCTTCATATTCTATCGGATAACCGGTGATTTCATCCTGTCGGGCGGTTGTGTTTCCGGCACGCTCTATCTTGATATCCCGGTTCATATCCAGTGATACCGCAGTATTGGCAAGCAACATGCTTTTGTAATAAAGCAGCCCGCTCATATCACAATAGATGCTTACTTGGGTCTGTTTGCCTTGTGCGATGTCTTGACTGAATTCCGAAGGGATATAGATAATACCATAAGCCAGGCGGTCTTTCAACATCAGTTTGGCTTCTTCCATGTCGGCACAATAGGCTACGATGTTGATATCGGGGGTTGCATCTACTTTTCTAAGATATTCGCGGCTCAAGGAACTGCGTGAAGCATCCACTACAACGGCGGGAACTTCACGTACCACCTCATTTGTATAGATAAATCCGTAGATAAGCGGATATACCAGTGGCACGAGTATAAAGAATATGAGTACCCCCTGATCGCGGAAAGTGGTACGGAACTCTCGCAACCAGATGTAAAACAGGTCATTGATGCCTTGCTTTACTCTTTCTTTGAATGTAATCTCTTTCATCAGGGTACGTATTTATAGTATATCAATGCTTCTTTCAAGCGGTGAACCACAAGAAAAGGAAGCATCATAAATATCAGTAATGCCATATAGTTGGGCCAGGAATAGATCATGCTATAACCATTGAGTGCCTGGTCTACGTAAATAAGAAAATAGTGACGCAACGGGAAGAGGTTGCTCAATGCCTGCAAGACAGGATGCATCGCCATTACCGGAAACGAGAAGCCGGAGATGGAGAAGGAGATGACACCCCACAATGAAGCGAAACTTAATCCGAGACGCAGGGTGGGCAGAGTACCTATCATCACGATGCCGCAGCAT
>OJMG01000206.1_pt1 | contig 57642 bp, 68 predicted proteins | sample 1597141 | NCBI WGS metagenome assembly OJMG01 (sample SAMEA2452119, study PRJEB22498) | human gut metagenome | biome: human feces; feature: human gut; material: feces | place: Australia | collected 2012 | reverse complement strand
TTGGCTCTAATCATCTATTTATTGGTAAAGGAATATATAATATTCTCAATGAACTTGAAAAGAGATACGGATTAGATTTTAATAAGATGGAAGAAGAACTTGGGTAAATCAGAATAGAATAGGAGAATACCATGCCAAATAATAAACCAGATAAGCCAACCATAATCATCAGTTGTATATTGCTTGTAATTGTTGCGATTTTATTTTATTCATGCTCGCACATAGAACCAGATCATAATGATGGCAAATGTGATATTTGTGGTAAAAAAGCAACATATTCCAGTAAAGGAAAAGAAGAGTATTGTGACCAACACGCAGAAGAAGCAATTGAGTGGTACTACAAACAAATAATGGATAAGTAACATATGAAAAGAAGAGCAGGTGTGAATGCATTTGCTCTTTTATTTATTAACCCAAAAAAGCACTCACAATTAAGTGAATGCTTTTAAGTTCTTTACATCAAAGGCAAAGAATAAGGTTTCTTACATCGTCATACGCCAGTAACCCAACGCAGACCGTTTGCATTTGTTTATATATTATTATATGCATTTATTCTTGTTTGTCAATACTTTTTTCAAAATCAATTACTAATTTATCTAATATTTTGTCATTAACCCTTTTTAATATATTTTCATCAGTAATACTAACTTTACCTGCTCTTACATTATTGAGTTTTCTTATTCTTCTTATACTTACAGATCTTATCATATCTACTTTCAAATAAGAGTCTTCATCTCCTGGTAAATGCTGAACCTTTCCTATATTTACAGCACAATCATTAAATTTTTTATCTTCTGATGAAGCCAATGGAAATACGGTAAATACAAAACCTTGTTGTGCCCATATCATAGCATAATGACCATCTTTATATTGGTCGCTTAACTCATCACCAATATTCATACCAAATTCAACCCAAACTATATCACCTCTTTGCATGTTTTGTGGTAAAGAAGGAAACCTCTCATGTAATTCGTGACGTTTAGCATAATTTGACTTCTTTAATAACCATTTACAAAATTCAACAGCAAAATCGGATTCTACATCATATAAAGTGGAAACTATACTAGAAAGCATTCCCTTTATTCTACCTTGTGCAGATATATCTTCCTTTAATTTCATATTTAATATTCCCCAATCATTAGTATTTAATATTACTATTATATATCAATAATTGACAAGAAACAATTCAGAAAGTTTGTTCTATAAACACATCTCAAACTTGTCGAAAAATGTCGGATAGTATGTTTGAACTAATGTTTGGGATTTATTAATGAATGAAGTGATGATAGAATAAAAATGTACAGGATGGCTGTGTAGCGCACCACAGCCTTGTGCGTATCCTGTCGTGTAACTAAATAATTTCACATTTCCTAGTTCTTAGGAGGAAAGTGAGTGTAACGCTCTTGGAAGAAAAACATCTTGTGGGTTCTCCACACCGAATTCCCGACCGTTATCTACATCACGGAAAGGAGGTGAAAAATGGTAGAACTTGTACTCACATTTATTGTGAAAATTGCTGGATTAACATTATGTTGTTATCTGGTACATAGTATCTTTTCTAAAAGAACTAAAAGCTTTCATTTATCTGCAAGTCAAAGCGGAATTGAAGTAGATAGTACTTTCTATGAAGAGTAGTTTTTCATCATCAATAGTTTCATCATTGTGTCAAGAGTAGGAGAGTAGCATCATCAAAGTAGAGTCTGTACACCAATTACAGGCTCTACTTATTTATATTCTCCAAAACCTGCTATATGTATTGATCCAACGCAACCACACGCCAATGTGATTCATCATTATATTCTCCCAAAATACTATTAAGAGAGTCCTTTTTAAAATATCCTTGATCATGTATCTGTGCATAGACACCTGAAATATCAAGAATGACGATATGTACCAAATCTGGTTGAACTGTTGTTACCATTATGCCACCTCCAAATATCCATATTTACGAAGTAGCTTAGTTATGTAAGAGATACCGTCAGGATAAATTCTTGTCTGCAAATGAGCAGTTCCATCAGGTGCGATAGCAGGAATAGCAGTGAACTTACCTTTCATAACAGGTTTCTCATATGGAACATTATCTCCATTTTCATTCTTGAAAAGCAGTCCAACATTTCTCATGTAAGAAAATAAATTGTATTCACCAATTCCTATAAAGTGTGCAATTTCATTTACAGAGAATGTTCCTTTTATGTTCATTAGGAGCTTCCAATCCTTTTCGGTTTCTTCCAATGACTTTATTCTCTTTTTCTGATTGACAATGATTTCATCTTTGTGTTTGATCGTTTCGTTTGCAATCTGAACAGCTCTTGCCAAGAATAACTCATTTGATTCGTCTTCTTTGATAGGTATGTATCCACCTGTTTGACGAATCTGTGGTAAAACTTCCTGTGTCACCCATTTACGGAATTTCCTTGCATTCTTCGCTTTAGACTCAAGTATTAAATCATATAATGCGTCTTCCGTAATCCTTGTATTGTCAAAATTTGTGTCTAAATCAATAATTTCAAAGTTGTCACTTGGTGACAACCCTTTAATATCAAGGGCTTCACAGATATTAACGATTTTATCTTTACGCAAGTACGGTTTTCCTTTAGCAATTTTAGTATAACCTAAACATCTACACACCTCGCCCAAAAAAAAGTAAATACCATCATCCGTGTTGTTCACAGACAATTCTCCAAAATCTGTGTTGCTAAAAATTTTCAGTTCATTCATTTAATTTCCTCCATATCTTGAAAAATAATTCAACATAGAGTAAAATGAAATATGTCTGGTAACAGACTATGTATGAGAATCGCTTCAATCTTGGGAGGAGAGGGCGGTTCTCACTTTTTATTCTCTTTCTAATATTTTGTCTGTTATGAAATTCAAGCCTTCTCGAACTAATTCTGCCTTTGATTTGCCTGTAATATCACAACATTTTTCCAAGTCCTCATTTTCCTTATCGGTCAATCTAATAAACAGTTTATGATTTCTTGGATTATCAGAAAGAGGTCGTCCCATTTTCGTAGACATATAACACCTACTTTCTGCCTATCAATAAGTACAAGATAATAATACTTTATGATAGGCGAAAAGTCAAGTGCTATTTTTATAAAAGTTGATTTTCTTTCCAAGAATTTCAGTTTCTTGGATGACTGATAAAACGACATCATTATCCATAATGACACCTCCTTTTGAAAAAATATATTGAATGTTTCAAAAGGAACGTGTATACTATGTATTGTACAAACGTGATATACACGTTCCTAAATCCTTACTAAACTTTGGTCGGTGGAGTAAGGATTTTTCATATTTGACTAAAACATCAAATATGTGATATATTCATAGTATATAGTAGTATAAATCAAAAGTCAATATGAAAATTACAAAAATGTATTTTTTTCAAAAAATGCAAAAAACATCAAAAAGGTATATGGCATGGATAATGAATTATTAGTAAAATCAATTAGAAAACTTTGTAAAGAAAACAACATCACACCAGCTCAATTAGAAACAAAATTAAACTTTGGAGCTGGACTGATTAGCAGATGGTCTAAGAGTTCCCCATCTATAGATAAAATAATAGATATTGCAGACTACTTTAATGTTACATTAGATGAAGTAGTTGGACGTGATATAGAACTAAATAATAGTCAAGACAATGATTTATTAATATCTCTTATACAAATGACTAATAGTAAAGAAATTAAATGGGAATATATTCCTAATTATGAGAATTTACAATTAAATGGAATGCCATACGATGAAGTATTCTCTTTAGATTCTTACGGTGACGAAGATATAGAAATATATAAATGCAAATATCATGATAGTAATTTATTTCTAATAGCGCGATATATTATAATAGATGGTATTATAAATAATCTTCTTATAGAATTATATTTGCAGCCAGATATGGAATCTCGACCTGTTATTCAGGAAATTGACGAAAGTTATGCAGAAAATTTTTGGATTAATATTCGAAAACAATATAAGGGAATTCCTGATGAATTAAAGGCAGATGTAATAAAAAATCAAATCATCAATCAGGATTTTGAAATTACACTTGATACCATGGAACAGTATATCAGTAAAATTCCTAATAATAAAAAAGATATTGAAAAATTGTTAAAAGATAAAAATGCTAAAAAAGTTTTAATCGAAGAAGATGATCCACTTATACAACAATTAGTATCTACATTTTCAAATCAAAAATTAGCACAAACCATTGATGCTACCAATAAATTAATTCAATATATGTCTGAAATTGATAAGTTACGAAATAAGAAAGATAAATAGAATGGATGTTTTATCTATTGATTTTTTGGATGTATTGAAGAGTTGAATATATCACAAAGAGCAGAACTTAATATTCTGCTCTTTTCTTTGAATGTTAATTCTTAAATTTGTTTTCCAAAAGGCATTGATTTCCAATAAATCTTGCCTCATCCCAACCATTTTTCTGTGCTTCGGCAATAGTCCATTCTTGAACTTTAGGTGTAACCTTTTGCATTTCTTCATCATCGTGAGACTGATTATAAAGTCCTAAGACTTTTTTAGTATCCATGATGATACAAGGATCATTTTTTGACCTATCATCTGGATCTGGTAATATATACTTTGCCAATTTCATATTTCCTCCTTTCCTGGAAATTTGCGATATATTATCGTATTTCCATTATATAACATTATTAGACACAATACTATTGTAAATATATATTCAAATTTAATTTTTCTGCATAATAAAAGAGTCAGCTACAAAGTAATTGACTCTTATAATATATATACAATTTTATATTCCTTATAAAGTTTTTAAAATTTCTCTCCAATAATTCAATCTAAATCTTACTGATTTTTAACTACATTGTTTTCTTTCTTGGTATAATGCATCTAATTTAGGAACTAAGCCTGGATTATTTTTTACAAATTTTTCAAATTCTATAAGTATTTTATTATTTACTTCTTCTAATTTTATCTTGTTTAAATTTTTATTTAAAAGTGCATCGTCTTCACTTGTTAAATCCGATGAAAACCTAAATATGAATCCTCTTATATTTTGTACCTTTCTATTACAACATGTGGAAATTGAACTGACTGATATTTTTTGACCAAAGATTTCTTCAGATTTTTTAGATAATTCAGCACTAGACTTGAAAATCATTCCATTATTAAGACAGATAACTTCTCTCAAATTAAGTGGTAAATTGCCTTTATGAAATTGAAATCGAGTTTTTTCAAATTCAGCATCATAATTACATATACCAGCTTTTCTTCCATAATTTAACCAACGCCTAATAGTAGTTTCTCCAAATTTTAATTTATTTGCTATATCAAAAGTTGTATAACTAGGATTCTCATTCTTTAAATTTATTGCTATTATTTGATAATTTGTCAATGATTCTCGTTCGCATCTTTCCCATGAAATATCATTTAAATCAAATATTTTTCCTAAATTATTTAAGACTGATTGTTTGAAATCATTTTGATCAGAAACTCGAATAACTTTATAGCCGTTATCAATTGCACATTTATCTTTTGCATCATCTATAAATTTTGATTCTTCTGCTGTCTGACCACTCATTAAATTATCTGTTCTATGAAATCCACCATCTGTTTCTATAATAAGTTTCATACTTTCTATAACAAAATCAAAAATTCCATATGATGCTTTCTCTTTATAAACATTATAAAAATTACACCAATCGAATTTTATTTCTGTATCATATGAATCAATTTGATTTAAATTTACCAATTGGTTTAAAAGGCTTCTCATATATTTCGAAATTTTAGATAATGAATCGCTACATTCACAAGGGAAGCCGTGATATTTATGTAATTCTGATATTTTATATAAATATTTTGAAACTTTCCCGCAATTTTGACATATAGGCTTTATTTGATGACTGCTTGTATGTGTATAGTTTTTTGCTTCATCATACCCACCTTGAAAATATGGTATCATCCAAGGATCTGTTGTAGGTATATCGTTAATTCCATGAACAACTACTTTGTTGGAACAACAAGGACATTTTTGCCCCAATTTTAAATTCCTTTCTGAAATAAAATAATTATCGTATCCGCAAGTATTACATTTTACATTGTAACCATATTTAAATTCTATTTTATTATCTTTTCTATTAATTTTTTGTTTGGTTAAATCAACTACTGTGAAATTATTATCGTCGTTTATTATTTTATCGCCTATATTATATAAATAAATATGCTCTTTTTTATAACCAATCAATTTCCCTATACGTGCTTTCAATAAATCCTCAGACGTTAAACTTTTACTTACATCTCCATACTTTAACACGATGTTGTATTTCCCATTTGTATTATAATCAATAATTTGCAACTTTCCACTTACTGACTCATATACAAAATCTATATACATTCCAATACTTTTATTCCATAAAATTTGACCATTCGATCTTTTAGGTAAGTTTTCAAAAAATAATTTCTTCATATAATTCCTCACTTTCAATTAAAAATTTGCAATAAAAAGAGTGGTCAATTATTTATTCTCTCTTTGACCACTCTGACGTTAATGTATTTAATTTTTCATCTTTGATATAAACCCAAAACATTTTATGTGTTTCAGGATGTAGTCCTACTAGCTCATATCTAATTCCATGAGATGTTAAGAAATCTCTAAGTGGAATAGAGTAGCAGGGAAATAATTTTGATTGTTTCATTCCTTTTAATCCTTAATTTTGTGCATAATAAAAAGCCTACCTAATTAAAGACAGGCTCTTTTATGTTTTTGTGATATAAAAATACCTATATTTCTTTTATTGCATCTTTAAAGAACTGCAATCTACCATTTACCATTTCGGCACTGGAGGTAGCGTTTGAACAATATTGCAGATAATCTAAATTTGTATCATAAGATGCTAAAAACTCATTGAGCCATTCCATATACTTAGAAGTAGACTTTGAATCTCTAACCATTCGATACATTCCATAAACACACATAGGAATCGTGCTAATTTTAATTTTGATATTTTCTGGAAGTTCTTCATTTAACTTATCTAATGCTTTTCGCAAATTATCAATTTTCTTTTCAACAAATGATTTTTCATTTGGATCAGCAATTTTGTCATTATAATACTCAATAAACTTATTCATATCTACACTTTTGAATGAAGTAAAATTGTTCTTGTCTGTCTTTTCTGTAAGCATCAAACATTGAATCACGATATCTCTATCAAGATTCTTTTTGAACTGAGCAACAGATAAAACCTTTTCAAAGAACGGATGGGCAGCGAGAGAGTACACAATTTCTCTGACTTCTTTACTTTGAATTGTACTTCTTTTCTGACCATTTGTTAATTGGTGTCCCATGTTGATACGTTCAAAAATATCAGAAATCTCTTCTTCAGTTGCATCTGTCATTGTAATAATAGAAATATCTCTATCGTTGAATCTTGACTGTACAACTTCATCAAGTTTGGAAAACTTCTTTCCTGCGATTTCATATTCAGTTCCATCAATTGTTAATGGTTTCAGATCTTTTGACAATTTAAATTCGTCATTTGCGAAGGCTGCGATTGTAGTAAAACGTTGCTTAAAATCAACTACATCAATTTCTTTTGTATCGCTATGTTTATTTACAAGTGCAGGATACAAAGGATAGTTTCTTAAAAGAGTATCTATAAATAGTGATTTTTCTTTTGGTTTCCAAATACCAGCCCTACGTTGAATTGGTAAATCAAAATTATACTTTCCTTTATTAATTTCGCCTACCAATGAACGCAAACTTTTAGGACTTGTTTTTATATCTTCCATATGTGTTACCTCCTTCAAAAAAATTGAAAATATTTATTATTTTGAAGATAACACAGATGGAATTTTTTGTAAAGATTTTTGGAAAATTTTGATTAAATTTCGTATTCCATAAATCGACAAAAACCTATGTTCTGGATTTATGAAATTGGAAGTATATGGTAATATAATACCAAGCAAACTGCGACTGTATTACCACATTGCAGCCCATTGTCACGGCAAATGCTTGGTATTCATACCATGTGGGAGTACCTTATGTAAGTGGTACTAGGATGAACATTTCAGCCCATTCTGGGCAATACAAAATTCCTGAAAATGAAATATCTTACAGGGAAGGAGGGCAGAAGAGATTGTACATTGTTATATTATTGTGTGCAATCATCGGATTACTTGCGGTGCGTAGATATTTTAAATCACAAGATCACGCCATTGATCAGATTGCTAATCATCCAGAATTATCCGATGAAAAAGCAGACGCTATCGCAAGAATTTCGACAAAACAACATAAAATCTTTAAGAAAGCTAGTTAATCACCATTCTCCAATTTGTATCAATATTCATCTCATTTATTTATTCTCTTTAGAGGGCAAGTCATCACGACTGTCCTCTATTTTATTTATTCTCTATTTGTTTGTAATTTGTTATAAAACCCTCAACTGAATTATAACAATTAGTTTTACAACTTTTTCCTATCCGTTACACTCAAATAGGAGAGCAGTTATACTCATGTACACATGAACACGTATCATACTTACGTTTACCTGGACTATACCATCATGAAGATTATTCTCCATGCGACTATTATCGTCTCTGAGCGTTCCTAGCATTTTTTAATGTACGACTAGGCTTCGTTGCGGATTTTCCCCAATAACACAAAATAAGATGTTACTCTTAATCCCTTTCGAGTTAAGTTTCATTTCAAAATTTCGTACTTCTTTTGAATGATAGTTTTATTTTGCTGTTGAATTCCCGATATTTGTTCACTAAATACTTTTCATTTTAAGTCGTTGTTTACGTTATCGAAAACTATATTTGTGTAAATAATATAGAACCAATAACCACCATACTCCTCGTTATAAATATAACTTGTTCCATGTTACCATGCTAGTATGGGTGGGCAAGACGGTAACTATATAGACACTGGAACTATATAATGTTCACCCACGTTTTTAACGGCAATACCTGCACCAATTCCTGTTAAGAGTGTTGGGAGGATACCTATTGTGTCTACAAAATCTGTAGCACCTTTTGTTAAGTTTGTTAATAAATCTATTCCGTTCTTAATAGTTTCTGAATCAATGACTTTGAACCAGAATTCTTGTGCTCTGTTGGAGAGCTGTTGAAGTTTGCCATCTACACTATCAAGATAAGAGTTTAATTCTTGTTCTGCTGAACCTTCTGAATTTTGTGCATCTTCATACACAGACTTTAACATTTCTCCATTTTGGAGTATACTAGCTGCAATATTCGATCTATTCTTACCTGCTATAGTCTCCAATAAAAGATTAAGATTGTTTGTTCCTAGTTCTTTATCTTTTTTTACAATATCATCATATAAATCTGCTAACCCCTGCATGATCTCATATGTGCTCTTGTAATTTCCATTATCATCAAGAATATCAAAACCTTTACCATCTGCGGAAGCTGCTTTAGTAGCGTCCATAATAGTATCTCTTAGTTTTGAAACAGTTGTAATCATGCCATCTGTTTCTTCGCCTAAATCTGAAAGTTCTTGTTTTGCTTCTTCAGTGCCTACGAGTCTAAGAGAAATGGTACGAAGACCTGCTCCTACTTTTGATGGATCTTGTGTAATTGCATTGCCAGCCGTAGTGAGAGATACAGCCTCATTTAAATCGTTGTTTGCAGTAACTAATGCACTTGCAGAATCTTTCAGAGCAGTAGCTAAACCGTCTGTACTAATACTATAATTGTTTCCGATATTATTTAGGACATTTATAATATCCATTTTATCAAGATCTTTATAAGCCTGACTCATAGATACAAGAGATTCTGTTGCTTCGTCAATCCCCTCAAATTCAGATACATTAAAAAGAATATTTGCATCTTTTGCACTCTCAGCGGCTTCTGACATGGATTCACCTAAACGCATCCAATCTGCCGTGGAATTTTGTATCTGTTTTGCAGTAGTACCAACCACATTTGCTACATCAAAAGTCGTATTCTGATAATTTTTTAAGCTTTGTGTTGTTTCTTCAGATACTTTTCTCATTTCTGTAAGAGCAGTATTAAGTTCACGAACAGTAGATAGTCCATTCCTAAAAGAATTCATCATTCCGTAGAAACCAACATACATACTCAAATAACTTTGCATCTGACCAATAAATCCATAATAAGATTTTGATGCTAAAATATCGAAAAAATTTTTTCCAGCTCTACCTGCTAATTCTTCAGCATTTTTAATTTCCATTACCTTTGTATGAATTGCTTCAAGATTAACAGTCGGATCACCAGACATTAATTGAGTAATTAATGACCTTAGTTCAATTTTTGCTTCTTTAGAATAACGTGTATTCTCTCTTAAAAGTTGATTGATTTTATCAATTTCTTTTTGTACAGAAACAGATTTCATACCTTTCTCAGAAGCAGACATATTTTTTAATGCTTTTTGAGCTTCTTCTGCATTTCGGGTAAGACGTTTAAAACTATCAATCTGTTCTTGTTTAACAAACTCGCCATTAGAAATTGAACTTGATAAATTCTTTAAGTCATTTAAACTAGAATTGAAAGACGAAAGTTTATCAGAAAACTCAACACTCGGATTATAGCCATTTCGAGATGCATCAGTTGAATATTTATCATAGCTATTTTGGAAACGTTTAATAACAGAATTCATATATTCAATCTGAGAATTATTTGCATTTCTCATAGCATCTTCTAATCTTGCAATAGACCTAGTAGACCCTTGTGATGCTTGGTCAAATTGCTTCATAACATTAACCCATTTTTCCCATGTGTTAACATCAGCTTTATTAGAATTAGCAATGGACGATAATATTTTTTTTGCTTCATATGCAATATTTTTTAAACGTTCAACTTCTTGTTCTTGGTCAGCAATAACACTTGCATTTTTGCCAGTTCCTTTATCTTTTGCCTTGAGATGATTTAATTCTGTAACAGCATCCATATATTTCTGAATTGCTTTTACATTCTTGTCCCATTTATTTTTGTCAAAAGCATTATTTTCATCTTTGATTGCACCAACACTTGCGTTTGCACTATCTTTGACTTCCTTATTTGCATTTGCAAATTTCTTTTTACTATTGATAGCTTTTTCCGCACTCTGAGCAGTCTGTCCTAATGCATTATTCTCTTCTTTAATAGCAGAAACAGAAGTATTTGCAGTAGAAGCAGCAGAGGAATCTGTCTTTGGAAATGTGTCTTTCATTTCTGTAAGTGCGCTATTAAGTTCATTTACAGATTGTTTTGTTTTCTCTACATCATTTCTAACATTTTTAAAACCCTCTGAATCTATTGAAGAAACTTTCTTTTTAACTTCATTTAATTCTGTTTTAACTTCTGTTATATCAGCTTTTAATTCTTCAATTTTAGAATTATTTGATGTTTCAGAACCTGTATTAATTTTATTATCATTGATAGTTTTTAAGCCTTCGCTAACAGTAATTACTTTTTCAATTGCATCTTTTAATGAAATAAATTTTCCAGTTGATGAATCTATAAAATTTTCAACTATTGCTAGGCATCCATTAAATATATCAGAAGTTGTATCTTTAATTGGTTCTAAACCATTTATCAACTGAGAATCCCTAATAAAACTACTAAATTTGTCTACTTGTGATGTATTCTTGGCAAATAAGCCACTTTCTTCGGCTGTTTTACGAAATGTCTCATATAAATTAAATAATTTTTGAACTTCAACAAAATATTCTCTTGTAGATTCTTGACCCTTTTTACCCATTTCTACAATAGAAGATGTCACTTTTTTTAGCTCATCATTATATTCGTCAGTGCCATAACTTAGTCCATCTAATGATGCAGCTTTTTTAATCTCTTTAAAAGTAGAAGATAAATTATTTTTAGATAACTTAATAATCTCATTTATCTTATTCTCTAACTTGTCAAATGTCTGTAGTTGTTCTTCTAATCCAGAATTTCCAAACTCGAATGTGAATTTATCCAGCTTGAGCTTCTGCAATTCTTTGATTTTTTTAATTACCTTGTCATCTTTTGCATCTAACTGAATTGTAATTTTTTGTTTTCCAGATTTGTTACTAATTCCGTCAAATACACCATTTGTATCTTTTTCAAATTGTTCAAGACTGGCTCTATAATCAAAACCAATCTTGATAATATCTGAACTTGCCATTTATTCACTTCCTTTCTAAATTGTACAACGTTTTCTATATTCATCTTTTAGTTGTTCATGATACTTGTGCATTTCTCTATACACACTGAAACTAGCAGGAATGTTATACCAACCATGATAAGTACCTTTCGGATTGTAAATAAAATCTGACATAAGATCTGAAGGTGTGATTTGATCATAGTTATCAAACATTCTTTCAGGTGTTACTTCTACACCACCATAAAAAATAGTACCGTGGCTATTTTTATAAAATTTGCTATAAGACCTATATAAGTTATGTGTTCTTACATATTGTTGTGGTGTGTAATCACTATAATATAAATCAATAAATGACACGTAACCATCTGTTAATCTCTGTTGAGCTTCATGTGCTAATTCAGAAGCTTTTTTCTGAGCCTGTTTTTCCAAATATTTAATAGTGCCTTTATTTAATCCCGTTCATCATCACCTCCAAATTTTCACTATAATTTCATTATTTTTACACTAAAATAGGAGAGCAGTAGTAACCACTCACCATAAGAAAAGCCCTATACGATGTGACACGCATAGAGCCTATTTATAATTTCCATTCATTGTGCTATAATTAAATTGTCTGATAGTAGATTGTGTGCAAGAGTGGCACAATTCGTTATGCATTATTATCAGATGAGAAACACAATTTCTCCACAAAGATACATGACTTGCGTCATAGAAAGGAGCATATTGATGATAGCAATTTTATTCATCATCATGCTGCTAATAGTCTTACATCCAGTTTGGATTTATGTACGAAACCACCGTATGAAAGACATTCATGTGAAGTTAGCATTATTTAGTGGTATTGATATTAAGTGCTCTTTCTATAAGGAGTAGAAAGACACAAGGAATGAAAGGAGAACGAAGAAGTCCGTGGCAAACCAGCCACGGCTTTTTTATTTTTATGACATTTACCAAATAATCTGAAAATGCGTATCAGATTCATTCACCTTATAGCCATTTTCTTTGCTAATGAATCCATTAACCATAATTGAAAATTTTCCTTCATGAATGGCATCGTCAATACAATAATCAATTTCATCAATAGACTTTTGCAATTTTAATCGACTTTCTTCTGTGATTTTTCTAGCTTCATTTGCAGAAATCATTTTTATACCTCCATCTTCATATTTTCCCCATTTTTTATAATCAAAAAGACCAGGAGTAGTAGTGTTAAGATTTTTAACAGAACCTACTGCCTTGTTTATATTTCTAGGAATTAACTTTACTTTTTTCTTCTTTTTCTTCGACATAAAACACCTCTTGAAATTTGAATTTCAAAACCAACATGGTTTTAATATATATGTCCAAGACTCATCACACTTTGAACCACCAGACACAGACTTAATTTTATAGTTTTTATACATCCTAATATATGGAAGCAATTCTGTCACATTATTATAATTTACGAAAAATCCCTTTTCTTCCATTTTATGTATTTTGTTTTTGTTTTTATAAAAATCAAACAACCCATCGTTATAAAAGCAACAATCAATTTTTATACATCCATCATCTAATAATTCTATATAAAATTCGTGTATGTCAATAGTGCGTCCATTAACATACAATGTTAATTCAGTTGTTTTATCGAATATTAGATTATTAATATCTTCTTTATATCTATTCAAAGTATTCGCGTGAAAAATTTTTAATTCGCCGATATGTTTATCTTTCATACTTTATGCCTCCTTAAAATCACCTTTCTCAGCAAACTCAACAATCTTGACTAAATCTTCCTCAGATAAACTATCAAGTTTCTCTTTTACAACAGTAGCAAGTGGCGTAAGAGTGGATTCACCTAAGTCTTTAAATCTATCAACCTGTCTTTTTACGAATACATCAATAGAAGATTCAGTTGTAAGCAAGTCATTTTTCTTCATTTCGATAATTGTTCTCAGTTCTGCAATTTCCTCCTCTGGAATAATTGAATTTTCACCACCCATTAAAATGTTAAGCAACCCAGAGGTCTTGAGTAAATCATAATCAGTATCAAAATGTTCTTTATCAATTTCCAAATTTGTATATTCTTCAATTACAGTACGACAAAACAGTATGTACCCAATAAACGTATTTACCTTTACATTTTCAGTTGAACGAGTTTTAGTTGTTCCATCCTCTGCAATATAATTTTCACATTCAAACACAGTTCTTCTTGCAATAATATCAGCAAGTGCGTCTTTTCTTAATACAGGTACATAAGGCGTGATTTTGATTTTATCCAAACACTGTTTCTTTAATGTCTCGTTTCCTAATTTACTATATTCTGTACAAATTTCTTTTACTGTCATTTTCCTTTTCCTCCAATTAAAAAGAAGCCAAGTATAATACTTGACTTCATAATATCCATTAATCTGCTATATGTATTTTCTATTTTGCTATTTTACATGGTAGCAATAACCATTTACAATCAGGATGTTTATGAATGTGATTGCTAACAAATTCATGTACTTCATCCAATGTTTTTCTGTTTGTATCTTCTTCTATACGATATTCAAATACATCATTATCATTAAAACAAACAACTTTAAAAAATACATTATCTCCCATAACTCGTCACTCCCTTCATATTTATTTAATACAAAATAAATCGTATAAATCCGCATGGAGTACCTTTGACAAGATTATGGCATTAGACAACATTATATCCTTCGAGACATTATTTTCAATATTTGATAATTCACCAACTGAAATGCCTGTTAATTTTGATAATTGCTTTAATGTTAAATTACGTTCATTTCTATAATACCATACTTTATTTTCCATACAGAACACCTTTTTTCTTTTTAGTGTTCCCAACGATTTATTTTATATTATGGTATTATTTTACAATACCTAAATTTCAACAAACTGAAAATTAGATATGATATAATTATATTTTAGAATATTTTCCACATTCCATATTATGTTATTCATAGTCTACAATTACCTCCGTCCTTGGATTATTTTTATCTGTATAACATTCCATGGTTAAAGAAGTAATATGTTTGCTATCATCATCAATAATAAAACCACTTTCTGAAAATCCATATTCAGCAAGAATATTCCCAGATATAACCCATTGAACTTTTTATTTTATGTTTACAACACTTAATTATATTGCTAATGTCAGCACCAGTATATTGAGACGCTTCTGTTGCTGTTGAAAATGTACGAATTAAAATCTTATTCTTATCATACATAGCTACAGATCTGCTATGAACACTTTCTGCCCCTCTTTTAGCTGCTTGTTTCATATGTAATAAATGTTCTTCTGAAAATTTAATACCTTTTCTTCCTTCACTTATATGTCTTCTTTGTTCGTCAGTTGCCTTTCTGCCATAATTTGGATTATTTTCTCCATATTTTCCATACATTGGATGAAGGATACCAGTTCTCCCGTAACATGGATTATTTTTACCAGAGTTATTTATTCTCATTTTCTCACGTTGTTCATCTGTGAAAATATAACCATGTGTCCCTTCGCCACCATCTGTCATATTATAACCATATCTATTGTCTTTTAAATTTAAAGATTTTATATAATTTTTCTCATATTCACATGATTCTTCATAAGACAAATTAGTATGTAAAATAATATGGTCAAAATTATCCCAACCATATTTTTGAATTGCTGCATTAAAATGAGGGTTTCTTTTATAGGCTGTCCCATTTTGCCATCTTAATTCTGGTGTTCTTGACGTAATACCTACATATTTTTTATCATTGATTTTATTTATGTGCATATACACTGTATAGTTATTTTTTGCTTCGTTTTCTTTCTGCTCGTTGTTTTTTAACGTACTCATAAGTTTGCCACCCTCCATCAATTTTTGAATAGCAGATCCACTTATAATCAACAGTAGGATAGTGATACCAAAATAATTTTCTTTTTAAAATTGCAACACTATCAGGACACCCTTTGGTGTCAATAACTTCTTCATGACCGTCTTTATAGACAATAAAAAAATCAGCCACATATTTAATTGGCTGAACAGATTTTCCGTCATGTATGAACTTTGGTTGTAACTCATATGGTTTTTGTAATTCGTAATTCACCACATCGCCACTCTCCACTAATGGGCAAAGAACATCTCTGTAATATTTCATTTCTAATACAGAATCAAAAGTTATTCCATTATAAGTTCGTTTGCTAACATCTTTATTAACATTAAATTTTGTTCTAGCTGCCATTTATCTTCCTTTCACTCCTTTACATAACAAAAGAGTGACCTCCGAAGAAATCACTCTTTCAAACTAGATTAATTGCAAAAACTCAGATGATGTAATTTTCAATCCATCATCTCCAAATTTCTGTTTAGAAGCAGATGTAAGACCATTGCCGTATGTACCAGGATATTCAACTCCATTTGGATTGTATCCATTAATATACATTAAAATTTCTGCGGCTGTTACCATTGACTGTTTCTCACCCTTCTTAACATAATGATTTCCAAGTGCTTTTTTTGAAGCTGAACCAAATTTACCATCTTCGACAAGACCAGCTTTATAATCTAAATTGATAGCATGTTGTAATACCCTTGATTTCATTTTATTTGTATTTGTTCCACAAATACCATCTACAGCAATATTAACACCCGTAAATTTGACAGCCTCTTTCTGTCCACGTTTTATTAATTTATTTCCACCAATAGCACTAGCAACAGTTGTTTTAATTGTATTCTGACTTGTTTTAGAACCATCTGTATAAGCAACAATTACATGTTTTCCTGGGGCAACAATAATATCACCACACTCAATATATTCAGATTTACCAAGATATTTAGAAGCTTTTAATTCTTTGAATAAACCTGTATTTAAAAGTGATTTTCCGATATTACCAGAATATACAGATGATGGAATCATAGATTTTCCATATGCTACATTTACTGCACAAGCAGCTAACTCAGAACAATCTATTTCAACAGGAGATTTAACATTTGCAACAACCCATCCTTCATTTTTAAGAGCATTATATCCTGTTGTTCTATGATTTTGACAATAGCCAAAATTATTATTAGTTGCCATTCCTTTTGCAGCCGCACCGATTCTAACCGCCTTATTTCTATTTTTACAACGGTATACTCGTGTCTGTCCAAAATTATAGATTCTTCCGCATTTTACTTCTTTACCTGTTTGATCACCAGCTTTACCACCATTGACTTTACCGTATTCGTTAGCGGAAGCCCATGCACACATTACTGACATAAAATTCCTCCTTTTCAAAATTATTTTTCATGTTTTACATCATATAAAGCAGTTCCAATCAATGAATCAAGATAATCATTGAAATCAGTATTTGCTTCTTTTAAAGAACGATAAACAACAGAGTTGAGTGCTTGAATAGCCTTTGTTTTTGCCAGTTCCTTAATCTCTTCCTGTTTCTCAGGAGTCCAATCATCTGTACCTTTAATATCTTTAACTGATGTTTCATATACAGATTTAACAGCCTTTTTAACTTCCTCATATAAAATAACACCGTATTTATCTAATTTTTTAGACTGCAAATATTTATAAAACTGTGTTCCGACTGGAACTAAAATTACAGTCCAAATAGCAGATAATAATGTCATCCAATCTAAACTTGCTAAAAATTCTTTCATAGTTTTCCTTTCTATAGGATAGTAGCAGCGACCTGACTATTGATTCCGTAATCGTTCACTCACAGGTATGACATCTACTTTTATGCTCATTGTCTTGAGCAACCTATTTATTAAATTGTCGTAAAGTTTCAATGTTCTTTTTTAATTTTTGACAGAGATAATTTAAATCATATTTTGTTTCATTTCCTGAAAATGACATTCTTATGCAACTATTTATATCTGTCTTGTTTATACCTATGGCGACAAGAGTTGACGATGGTGCAAGGTTTCCACTTGAACACGCACTACCTGTAGATACTTGAATATCATCCATATCTAGTAATGTCATAAGAGTCTCCCCTTGTATGCCCTCAAAACATATGTATAAATTATGAGGAAGTCTATTTTTACCAATAGATTCTCCAACCAAATAACTATTTGGGATATTTTTCAGAATATATTCATAGATATAATCACGATTTTTAGATGTAATAGAAGAATAATCATAATTTTCAATTGCTTTCCCCAAAGCACCTATGCCAATTGTATTTTCTGTACCCGCAAACAATCCTTGTTCTTGAGTTCCGTAAATTAAAGGTTCAAGTTCTATAGTTGTTTTTTTGTATAATACACCAGTACCTTTTAACGCTCCTAATTTGTGTGCAGAAAATCCTAAACCATCAGCATTTAGCATTTTTATATCAATAGGAATTTGACTGATTGATCCAGTGCAGTCCACATAAACTATCGCATTATAAAAGTGACATATATCAACAATCTGTTTTACATCCTGAATTGTTCCTATCTCAGAGTTAGCATATTCAATAACCACAAGCTTCTTCGTTGTGTCTATAGATAAACATTCTTTTAGATTCTGAATATCTATTTTTCCTGTGTAATCAACTTTAAGTGAACACTTATGCTTGAGTGATTCCACACATTTCAATACTGACTTATGTGATGTGGGAGAATATAATACTCTACATTCATTCCTCTGAGTATAACCTTTTATAAATAGTGTATTATTGGCTGAACCACCGGAAGTAAAAATAATATCTTGCGGATTTGCTTTAATAAATTTAGCAACATTGTTTCGTGCTGTGGTAATTATTTGTTTCGCATTAACACCAGACTGATACATTGACGATGGATTATGGTATGTGTCCAAAAGAGATATAATATAATCCTTAACTTCCGATTTTAATGGAGTTGTCGCTGCATTATCTAAATACATATATATTTATTCCTCCTCAGATTTTTCACACCATAATTTATATAATTGATTCATTTCTTTAGACTTTCTCCAAACAAAAACTACTCGTTTGTTTTGACCAGGGATAATATCCAAAAGTTGTCCTTTTGACAATGTAGAGTTTAAATACATATAATTTTGTGCCATATTGGGTATGTATCTAACTTCCTCTGTATCGTATTCCCAATTGAATACTTCACTATATTCTTTGATATCCTTTCACTCCTTCTGTATATAAATCGTAAAAAATAGGCTACACCAAATACTGAATAGTAAATGGCATAGCCTAAAATTTTACAAACTTACTATTCAATATCATTTTTCTTATTTAATACCTTTATATTTTTATCTGTGTGAGGTAAATTGGTTTTCTTAATTACGGTTTTTGACTTATCTTCGGTTTTTAATTCTTCTTCGAAAATTTCATTAATAACACTTTTTATATTATCATTAAAATTATCTTTTTCAGATAAATCACATTTTAATAGTTCTTCTTTTGCTTTAGACTTATCCTTTGTACGAGAATATTCAACTAAAGTAAGATAAATTATATAATGTGGCAATGTATCAGTAACTGTTCTCCATGCCTGAAAACTTTTAATTTCCTGACATGAACGACAAACCTTGTAAGGTTTTCCACATATATCACACTTTGCATTGTACTGTTCTGACATATTATTTCCTTTCATACTTCTATAAGGAGAAGTTAATCTCCTTATAGAAAAAACAAATTAGTCTCTTGATACAATAATATCAAGCAGTTTTGCGCTTTCATCACAGTAAGCCTTTCTCAGTAAATAACTTGCTGCGTGTTTACCATCGGATGTAAGATTAATCTCTACACTAGAAGGATCAATCTGTGCCCTTGGACAAGAAATAACACCTGCGATAATATTATTTGTATTACATGGATCATGAAAGATTACATGGATCAGAAGAGACTTAACCTGTGGAATATCATTGGTCGTCTTTGTTACAATAGCTGCCTTCTCAGACTCTCTATTGTAATTTACAAAAACTCTACCCGTTACATCATCAGGAAGTGTAATCTTTTTACTTGCTGCTTCAATCTTAAATACTTTTGTACCTGTTGTAGCATCGCCTGAAGTAACTTTATAAGCCTCTCCAAAGGTGTTGTCAGAATTGATTACTTTTACATATGTAACCTCTGCGCCTGTTGTTCCAACTGGTACATATTTAAGAGTTACCGTGTGATCTGATCCAATCTCAATTGTCTCAGAAACAGGAACAGTAACTTTGTTCTCAGATGTAGCAACGATTTTTGTTGTACCAAACTGAGATGCAGCTAAGTCCATAGAGAACAGAGAGTTAGAGAAGCCGAATGTACCTGACTGTGCATTATAAAATGTAGTGATAGGAGCACCCATTGCATCTGTAACATCTGTACCATCAGCACTCAGAGAAAGACTTGGATCTTCAATCTGTGTATAGCGACCAATAAGCTCTTTTGTTTCTGGGTCGTACTCTTCAACAGCACGAACCTTTTCAATTACTAATTCATTTGGATTAAATGTAGCTGCGTCTGCCATTTAATTTTCCTCCTTTATTCTGTTTAATTTTTTGCAACAAAAAAGAACCCAACTAAGTGAGTTCTCCTAACCAATCTAATTGCTTTTTATCTATGTCTTTCATATTTATACCAAAGCCAGAATAAGCAGATTGGAGTAATAATTTTGCATTGTTAATTCCTTGAATTCTCTTAACAGAATCCATAAATGCATTAATTTTCATGTCCCAAACTTGGGAATGATTATATTTAAAACCTTCGCTATTTATCATAGCGGAGATTAAATTTTTTAATCGTGAATGATATTCTTCTTTTGACACTTTGATTAATTCATCCATTGCATCTTCAATAAGAATCATTTTTGTAGTCTCATTCATCGGATTTTTTAGATCGCGTTCTATAAAATGAGATTTACATAAATAATCAACAATCATGCCATATGTATACTCATCTATTGCTACAAAATCGCCATCCACAACCTGTCCAAGAATTATATCTTTCTCATCTTTTTTATAAAGTTCAAATTTTGAAAAATCCAAATTTCCAAAAAGTAATGAAGTGCTTTCTTTTTCAAACATTTGATATAAAAATAAAAATAAACTATATGGCGTAATTGTCGTATAATCTACACCTGCTTTCCATAATTGAGCTTTCATAGATTGTGGAGTTGAAGTTAAACTGTACAGCATAGAAAAATATTTTTGTTCACCATAATCGCATATTTCACCAAGAGTAGGTTGATGAATTACGATATGTTTTGAAACAATGAAATCCTCTCCTCGATAGATTTTTAATTCATCATTATTGAAATATTCTTCTCTATCTACGTCCAATATTCATTGTTCCTTATCTGAGTTTCCTGACCATAAGGAGTATTTACAATTCCATTAAGATCGAGAACTTGGAATGTGAGAGTACGACAAACATAATTATTATCTGTTGTTGACTCTTTTGAGGAGATTAATTTTGCTTGCATTCCGAAAATACTAGACCAGTTGAACTTTTCCCTTATAATAGAAGCAATTAAGTCATGACGAGGAATACCTGTGAGTTTATCTACTCTATCATCACCATGGACAAAAATGGCAAAAGTGATTAATGTATATTTCTCAATATTGTTGTATCTTGGCATTTCATTAAACTCTACTTGATAACACATATAACATTTTACTGTTGTCTGTGTATCTGGAATAAATAAAAATGGACGAATAAGAGAATCGCTTCCGAAATATCTATCCCATTCTCCAAGAGGTTCATATTGTTTGGTATCTTCATTCCATTCCCAATTAATGTTTCCATTTTTGTCGAACAATTCGGACTCTAACTTTTTATCATTGAGAGCGTATAACAGACATGGATTTGATAACAAAGCATTCTTGATTTTTTGCTTGTATAGAATTACATCATCATCAGGAGTAGTCTTATATGCACGAAGCTTATTTAACAAATCATTCTTTGTAACTAATTTTTCTGCCATAAAACACCTCCTATTCGATTAATTCTAACGGCAAAATTTCAGATTCAATCGGCAAGTTATCCTTGATAATTTCACACTTAACAGACAGTATTTTGCCGATAACAGAAGTGTTACTAGGAAACTTCAATTTCTTTTGGTTGAATTCTGTACCATCTCGCCATGTAACTTTATCAGTCCAATCTTCATCATCTATACTGCAAGTCCATGTAAAGGTTGCATCAGTATATTCAGTTGTGATATCTTCGTTGGAATCGTTGAATAGATTTACTGTAAGATTTTTATAAGAGCCACCAACTTTAATTGTTGAAGTGGAAGCTGAAATTCTTGCTGTGATAGAAGATGGGGGAGTAGTTGGAGTGGATGGATCTGTTGGGGCGATTTCTGAATCGAAATAGTTCGCATACATTTCGCCTGTTTCAAGATTGACATAATCAGTATGCTCATTCCAAAATGCCGTATATATAGTAAGTTTTTGAATACCAAATGGCATTGAATTTTCAACCTTGGTTACTGTCCATACGGTAGGATGTTCTGTTAAAGCACTTACTACAACTCGCATATTTTTAGAATCTTCAGAAGTATACCAAAACTTCTCTGTAATAGAGTTCATTGGCAACCATATCTTATCCTGATTATCAGTATGTGTAAAATATCGGTCGGTGTAAGTTCCGATCGTGTAGGAATTCTGTTGTCTTAAACAACACCACATACGTCTCTTGATACGCTTATCATTAGATTTTTCAATCCATGTAAGTTCGTAATTTATTGGTAAAATCAGATACTTTGGAAACTGATTTGCAGGTTCATTACGACAGACAATCCACTTATGATAAATTCCTCTATCATCTGGAACGTCCACGAAAAGTCCTATCGGAAATGTTGCCCCATAGCGTTTTCTAAAATCAGTCTCATAATAATAAAGGTCATCACCTTCATTGAATCTTACAGGCTGACTTGGACGAAACATAAGATAGTATTCCACTTGGTCTTTGTCCATTGACTGATAAGATTTGATAATAAATTTTGCATCTATTTTTGTCTTATTGGTATTTTCATAAGTCATACCTTCAGCAAGAGAACGTGTAATTCCATGTTCGTCTGTGAAGAAATCATCATGAAAGTAGTCATAAATGTAACAAGTCTTCGTGGCAATGTCGTTTTCAAAAGTCTGTTCCATTGCCCAATCAGATTGTTCCTTATAAATCTGACCAATTGTTTTAGCGCCGTTGTTCTTGGCGTTTGCGACACGCCTAGCTGTTTGTAGACTCGGCATCGCTTACACCTCCCTCAAACATCTGCTTAATATAATTGTGAGAATCTAATATTTCTCTACGAAAAGTACCGTAATGAAAATTATCACTTGCAACTTCGTTTCTTGCGGCTTGCAATGTTGACATTAACCTGACCATAATTCCGTTGTTGTTAAATAGAGTATGTACACCGCCAAAGTTTTCAAGCAAGTGATCAAAATATACGAGGAAAGCTTCGTCATTCTCGAAGATAGTTTCCTCTATTGTGTTATCTTTATAGAGTAGAAGCTTATGTATGTCATTATGCATGGCACTGGCAGCTTCTTTGATTTGCTTGTTTGTAAAATAACCGTAGATATATTTCATAGGTTAGGACTCCGAGTTGATATAAGAGTTATACATATAACCGTAGTCACGTATCGTCTTATTAAGTTCTGTCTTCATACTGTCAAGACGATCTATCATATTTTTATGATTGTCTAACAGTTTCTTTTCTTCCTTACCGCCTATCATTACAGATGTATGTAAAATAGAATCTACCTGTGGTTGTAGCCATTCGATCGTCACACCAAGGATAAGTAAGTCTGTTACAAAATCTATATCAGATGCTTCATCAACCGAATTATTTAGAGTAAAGTCAATCTGTTGGATTTCATCATCAAGTGCGATAGAAGAGAAGAGTCTACGAACTCTCGGTTTTCCAATTACGTTATGTAATCTTTCTGTATATATCTCAAGCAAATCATTTTCATTTAAAGATAACTCTTTAGGATCGTTTACACGACCTCGTGTTCTTGAAAACACGGTTTCATATGGAAGTAACATTGTGTACCTCCTTTAATTATTCCTGAACTAATGTAAGCAACATATTAGTGCCGAAAATTTCATCAAGAGCTTTAATTCTCTGTATACTGTCAAGAACATGTGAATCAATCATAGTAGCAGCAATACCTTTAATAGATTCCTTTGCGCCAATAGGGAGATTAGCAATTTCTGCTTTCATCTGTGAAATTGGAAGTAAAAGAATCTGATTAAGATCACTTGTATCATACATTGAATCATAAAAATCTTTTACAGACTTGTTCTGATTAATAAAATCTTCATCCTCAATAATAATTCTTGGAGAGTAAATATTTGCATTAGCACGAGTTCTAACAAGATAAATTAAATCTCTATATTCAACATCTTCGACATCTCCGCAGTCTGCCCAACTATAAAGAATATGTGAACGACTTCCTTCAATATAAAGTCCACCACTTACGATTGAGCGGCAAGGAATTGTATCTTCTGGATTAAATATTCTTTCCTCTACTACAGGTGTATTAGTTGTTTTTGATTCGTTTGTTACTTTTGTATCAGTTTCTTTATTAATTGCATCCTTTTTAGGTGCAGTAGTTGTTTTCTTTGTGTATGGCATATTTATTTCCTTTTATTCCTTTCTAATAAAAGAGAGCAGTTTTACCTGCCCTCTAAAATTATTTTTCTACTCTAATGTCCACTCACCGTGATATCTTGTCATAAGAGTACCAACGCCCATGCGTCTCTGTACCTCGTAAGACTGCATATCATCCTGAGTTGCACCCTTCTCATTTACTTCAAGTTCTGTCTCTCCATAATCAACAAATTTGATGAACTTGTCATCAACTAATGGCATGATATACAATTTCTTGTTATCAACAATAGGAGTAGCAAGTGTCTTATCAGTAAACTTCTGTGGAATTTCCATAAGAGGTGTTCCCTCATATCCACCAATAATACCTGTATTAGCAACAGACTCTTTAATTGAGTTAGCTGGATCAGCCCAATCAACCTTTGTAAGAGCATTAAGAGCCTTTAATGCTGTCTTAGTACCCATAATAACAACACCACTCTCATTAGCAGCTCCAACCTTTTCGATAATTGCATCGAACTGAGCTTTTGTGGCAGCTGCTAAAGCACCAGTACCCTTAAGAGTAGCAGGAACAGGAATAAGGTTTACACCATTTGCGAACTGTGCGGAAATAAGTGTCTGTACCTTCTGAATGTATGCTTTAACAACAGCATCAACGAATGAACCCCAATCCTTTCTGCCAGTTAAGAAGAGACGAATATCTCCACCAACCTTGATACCATAATTAGCAGTATCAACATGGTAAGACTGACCAGAACCAAGTCTCTGCATAGACAGATCATGATGATCGCCAGATACCTTACTTACAGTAAGAATAACTTCGTCATCAGCCCAGAACTCATTTCTGTCTCCGTCCTTCATATTCTTAGACTCAACCCATGTATTGAAGAATTCGTTCTCAGAAAGACCATGAGCAATCTGTGTATCAATAATTTCCTCAATAACCTCGAAGAACTGTGTTCCTTTCTCAGAGTTTAAAGCTCTCTTAATCTGCTTGTTTGTAGAATCCTTTGTAAGACCAAGGAACTCAAAACAAGCCTTCCTAATTGTGTCACTAGCTTCAGCCTTAGATACCACACGATTAGCTTCAGCATCATAAATCTCACGACCTGCACCGAGGTCAAACATTAAATTTTTTACACTTGTATCTAACATTTATCTAATTCTCCTTTCTCTAAAATTACTCACCCTTTTTAGCGAGCTGTTTTGCGGCAGTTACGCCAGTAATAACCTTGAGTTCAACTTCGTCCTTTGCTGCAACAGCAGTAGCAAATCCATCTACTGAAATCTCAACAACGTCACCAACTGCAAGTTCATAAGCTCTAACTACCTGAGTAGGAGCATTTGTATAATTGCTTTCCTTCTTAAACTCATTTGAGTATGTTTCTTCAATCATTGGAACCTGGTATACAAATAAGGCATCGCCTGGATCAGTAACTTCAACGTAATAATTTCCGTTAGCTGCTACACCAACAACCTTTCCTGCGAACTTAGTAGGAGCTACAGCCTTGTAAGTATCTAACTCAATAAAATCGCCCTTACCAACGAACCAACCATTGTCCACGAATTTCTCAGCAGCTTCAGCTAACTGAATGTTATAAATGTGCTTTCCACCATTAGAAGCAAGAACCTTGCTTGGGAAAGCTACTGCATGTTTTGCAATACTAACCTGAATCATGTTTTATCCTCCTTAAATTTTTGCATTAAAAAAGACACTCAAAATGAGTGCCAACAAATATGTTTATATTTTCATTTTTTATTTGCTAAAAAGATTTCCATAGCGGTTATCTTTCTTAGACTTGTTTACATTAGCGAATACCTTTACAGTTGTCTTTTTCTGAGTTTTCTCAGTAATAGCTGCGAAAGTTTTCATATTAGAATCCGCATAGATAAGTTTTGCTTCCTTCTCTAAATCTTCGAGAGAGTAGTTATCCATATTTGTATACAGTTTCTCAAAATCCTTATTAATAAATTTTCCTTCTTCATCTTTTTCAGAAATAGAAGCAAAGTTTTCATTTGCAAGAATTTCCTCACGTTTTGCATGAAGTTCATTCTTTTCTGCTGTCTCCTTAAACTCTTTGAGTGCAGCGTAGTTTGAACGCATAGACTGTAACTCTGCAAATTCACTATCTGTTAAAAGTTCACGATGTAAATTGTATCTTTCTCCATCAAAAGCTACATTATCACCGTCTTTTGTATAGTTCTGACCGAAGACTTTATCACCATTCCAGTTCTCATATGTAAAACGATCATCGTAAACAGCGTTAATAAAGTACCACTCATTATCAGCGGCTTCATATTCAGATAAAAGCTGGTAAAGCGCATATCTTATATCTTCATGACTGATTTCATATGTACGAACAATCTTTTCAAAAGTCTGACTTCCTCCTTCATCACCATTTGGATCAGAAGTTCCTTCATCATTACCTTCTCCATCATTGGAAGGCTCACCAGATTCTCCGTTGTCTGAATTGTCTCCATCTGAATTGTCATCATCGAACATCTCAGCGAATTTTGCTTCAAGTTCCTCATCTGACATTTCTGCATAGTTGAATGTTACATCTTCAGCAGTCTTACCATATTTGGCAAGCAACTCTTCAAATTTTGTCATTTTGTTATTTATTCCTCCTTCCTTTGATTTTTGATTTATATCAAAACTCTCAAGAATATTAGTTAATTTCTCTAAAGTTTCAACCAATTTATTATCTGTGTTAAATGTTACTGTTTCCGCATTTACAGCGAAATCTTCAATTTTAAAATTACTTCCTGCCATACCAGGGGATACATCCTTTGACAGAAGAGTAAGACCTGATACATAGAAATCATCTAACTGTAATGTTTTATTAGCAGTATTAAATGATAACTCCCTAATGCATAATTCTACCGAACAATCTACAGTTCCACGTCTATTCAGAATCTCAATTGCATCTTGACAATACTCATCGTATAAATAACCATGCAAAACTGCACGATTTACGTTAGCGTCTTCATCATATTCAATAGTAGTCTTTGTACCATCAATAACACCGATAGGCTGTTCTTCATATACAACTTTGTCATTGCCATCTTTATCAGTTGTCACATAATAATCATGAGAGCCGAAATCTAACTCATTATCTGAATTAGTTGTAATATGGGCTAAGATTGGGCGAAAGTTTGCCGATGGGACATTTTCATTAAAAGATTCTTCGGAGATTTCCGATTTATTGAGATTGACATGATCGTGAAATGCACGACTAACGAATGGAGTAAGAGATTCTTTATGTTTATCTTCATCTTTGGAAGTTTTTTCAAAATTACCATTCATACGAACCATAAGTTCTTTTCCGAAGTCATTACTACTGAAATGAGCAAAGTTATTTTTTAGACAAAACTCATAAAGCTCATCAATAGACATGATTCGTCTTTTCTTTTTTCTTGGCATTTTATTAACCATTCCTCCTTTCTTTGTTGATACCACTCAGATAGGAGAGTGGCTAAAATGTTAGCATATTGCTAAACTGAATTTTCTTCATATCTATATCATTTGAAAACCGAAACTTTTCAGTATTCAAAAATACATAAATACCATTAGAGTTTTGTACCTGCTGATATCCTTTATTAGATAGAAGAGTAGCAGTAGATTTATCCTGTGTACGAATAAATTTCTTGTTCATACTGATACCTCCTTTAATTTGCTTTGTCTCTCTTGTCACGACTAGCTTCGCCATCATCCGAAATCTCCGTATCTGATAATGTAGGTTTAACACCTTCGTTATCACCATTATTAGATGTTGTATGTGAACTTTGAACAGGAATAAAATTGAGATTTAGACATTCATTTTCTAAGAAATGTAAAGATAATGTCTCTCTTTCAGAGAAGCCATTTAGACTATTTACCAATAATTTTGGTGCAAGACCATAAGTGTTATCTTTAAGAATACTTTCTTTATAAGCATCCTTAGTATAAACCGACACTTCTATAAATTTAACAAAACTTGGATTATCAACATAATAAGAAATTATTCTATTTACAATTGCTTGTGTCTGTGGAAGTAACATAGAAATTGCAAATTCTGTATCAGCTCTGATAGCTGCGTTAAAGGCAGTTGAACCGCTAATAGAACTTGAATTAAGAATCTGAGCACCACCAGAAGTATTAAGAACTGTCTTTGTGGCATTTTCTATCTTATTTGTATCAGTAGCTTTATCTGAATCGAAACTAATCTGATTAATTTTTCCTGGTATGATAGCAGCAGAAGTATAGTCTGGTAATGCTTCATTGACCATTCTCTGCCAATAAGGTAATACTAATTCAGGATCTACTTTCCATTCATTGACATCATCAGCACCAGATAGTGTTTCAAGTTCCATCCAAATCATTTTATATATTTCTTGTTGATCAGCAATACTCTGAATATCTTCAAGGTCAAGCAAGTTTACCAAACTATTTAGTAACCCACTAAAAACTGGAACAATAGTTTCCCAATCTTCAGCATGAGCTTTTAAGCATACACCTTGTTCTCCAATTGGTTGCCATTTACTTTCGCCACTTTGTTGTGACTTATTGTACATTGATACAAAAGGTTCACCCCAAATATCTAGCAGGTCTTTATTTCTTTTAAAATAATCCATATTCATAGTAAACGCAAAATCACCAGTACCTGTATAAACACCAGAGATTTTACAATAATCGGATGGAAGTGGAAGAATAAAGAAGGGAGATTTAAAGTCTGATTCTGGATCAAAATAATAACATCCATAAAAAACATCTTCTCTAAAACATGTCATATATGCTTTAAGAAATTCATACTGTAAGTTCATTTTGTCAAGAACTTTTAGTGTGTCATTATATGATTTTGTCACTGTATCTTTATCATTATCTTCAACCAAATCATATTCAGGAATTACAGTTCTTGCATCCAAACAGAACATATTGGCATTATATGCAATAAGTCTGAAATATACCTGAGAACGATAATAGAGATATCTTGACAGGTTTCGTAAATTGACCTCGTTAGAAGTGATATTCTGTAAATAATTTCTAAGGTCTTCTTTGTTGAAATTGCTAATAGTAGTGTAGGTAGTAGATTTTGATGTATCTCTAAAATTAGTAAACGCTTCGTTTGCTGCATCAAAATTTTCAATCCTATGTTTATTTTTTTCGTAAAATTCTTTCATCTCAGCAGCCGTAGGTTGTTTTGATGTAGAAGAGGATGTATTATTCGTCTTCCTAGTTGTATTTGTAGCAGGTGCATTAGCATCCACTTTCTTTGTTCTTGGCATTTTTCGTTAATGCACCTCCTTTAATTAAACATTGAAAATCGTTTGCCTTGACGGATTGGAAGTTTGTTGACCATTTCTTGAGCAGTTATAGAATTCCTTTTTCTATTCGTGATATTCTCTCGTCTCATATTAGAAAGCTGCCACCCCATTAAGGCACACACATAAGCTTTATCATCGTTTAGCTTTCCTGCTTTATCGGGTGCAAGGTCAAACCTATCACGACCATTACTCTGATTAAAACGATAAATATTAACAAGCTCTGTTTTCATACTATCAATCAACTTTAATGAGAGTTCTTCGTCTCTTTCCAAGTGTCTGACTTTATTTTCAATAGTTATACCTTTTTTCTTAAGTTCTTTTTCTTCCTTTTCGGACGGATAGGTATATCTTTGTTTCATTCCTCCATTTGGATATTTTTCATAAAGCAGAGTTAAATATCCTTTATTCATATATTCTTCTGTAAACTCAATCAAATTCTGTTGCATCATTTTAATCAATGCTTCAAACAAATCTGGTTTATATTTTGCAGGGGAAATAAGATGGAGAATACCATCTATAGCATTTGGAAATTTTGTTTTCATTTTTTCATCTGGTCTAAATTCTGAATCAATAAGACCACGATGCATAACACCTTTTTCATCTTCCCAATCTTCGCAAAGGAAATCAGTGATGGGTACGCCCGCACCACCAGATCCGCTATCCACTAGAATAGCAAGTATATTTTCATAATCAGCATTTCCTTCACCATTGTAATCAAGGATAATTTGTTTTAATGCTTTAATCTGATTAGGTGTACTCATTGGTGTTTTCTTTTTGGTAAGAACATCTGCTAACTGAATTACATTTACAATACGAGCTTTCCAACCAACATTTTCATCACAATAAACCTCAGTTACAAGTACAACAGATCGGTCAGCAAGTCTAGCAGGATCATACGTAATAATATATTTAGAAGCACCATCCTTATTTTTTAAATCTGGAACACGAGGTACTGAATTACGAATAATATCAGCACGTCTTATAATCTGACCGTCACCGCCCTCAGATGTGAAGATGTTCCCGTATTCTCTTAGACCTGCTTCTTTATCTTCACGCATACGAGCATCAACAACTTCTTGAGTAAGAAGAGGCTTTGGCATTAAAATGCCACCTTTTGTTGCTTTAATAACCGTGTCAGCGTTTATATCTGCACAAAAATAACGCTTGTCACCAGCATCCATGTGTAAACTGCATTCTCTATATTTTCGGAATAAATATTGGTCAGTACGACCAGCAGAGGAAGCGTAGATAAGCTGATTAGGAAACATTGGTGGCTCAATTAAAGCGTCTGTTGCATCATAATCAACACCATCACCAAATTCGGAGTTCTGAGTACAGAATGGTTCAGAGGTTTCAAATAATTCATCTGGCGAATTCATACATTCATCATAAAAATTGCAATTTGAACGTTTTGATCTATTATTATCATAAGCACCATTTAAGGTATAACATGCGCTATTATTGTAAAGATGGAATTGATAACTTGATGGATTATGTGTGAATCCATTGCTGTTCGCTTGGCTTTTAACAACTTCTCCTTGAAAAACATCCGTTAATGTCTTAAAGGAAGGAATTGCATTAAAAGTTAATTTCTCTATCTTGGAAAATAATTCTATACTTTGAGATCCGACACCGCAGAGTATATATGCAGAAAAATTGGGCACGAGTAAAGTACGTGTCATTAAATAAATTGCACCTAAAATAGATTTTCCTGAGTTACGTCCCATACACCATACAACAAATTGTGCATTCCACGTATTCATAAAAACATAACGTTGATAGTCCATCATAGAAATTCCGAATATTTGTTCCGCAAATAAAACTGGGTTGCGCCTGCCCCATTGTACAAATTCAGAAATTTGCTTTTGTTCTTCTAATTGTTTTTGAGTTAGTCCATAATTTAATTTAGAATCAAAAAACTTATAATCATCTGGAACTAAAATTCCACCATCAGTCGTTTTCAATAATTCTATAATTCTCATCAACAAGACCTTTATTGCGAAGATAATCCTTTAAGTCTTTATTTTCCATAAGAAGCTTTCTAGCATCTTCAACAGCCTTGTCTCTTTCCTTGCTCAATTTTTCGACTAACTCAATTTTAATATCTTTTATCTCTTGAGCAATATTTTCATCATATCCAATTTGCTTATGACGTGCAGCTTCGCTAATTTCTGCTACTTGTCTCATACCTTCACATGTACCAATATCAAATGAATTAATTTTAGCATCACGTAATCCAATTTCCGTTAATTTCTTGATTTTACCCGATAAAGTATTTGCACCCTTGGATTTATTATTATTGAAATTGACAGAAATACCATTGTCCTTTGCAAGAGTAGAAGCGACATTCATTAATTTTTGAGAGCTTCCTGCCATTTTATCAATCAATGGCATATTGTCAGCGGCATGTGAAGCATCACTAATATATTTATCTATTTGGTCATTCAACTTTTCAGCTTGATTAAGTTTTTTGACAATCTGAATAACAGCACCCATTTTCATACCATCATTTTTTGTCTCATCATCAATGAATGAATTTAACTGTGCATATAAAATAGGTTTATCTTCTTCGACAGGATAATTTTCAAAAGGATCGTAGCCAATGGCATGAATAATATCTCGTCTATTCATTTTATATTGTTCTATAATTTCTTCATTTTTCTCACGAACAATATTATTGTTTTCTTTTTGGGATTCTTCAATTTTTTCTTGTTGAACTGTTTGTAACCCATCGGAATCTTGATATGTTAGACAATTCCAATTTCCCATTGCAATATTTTTTGAATACGCTGCCCAAACATTCGATTTTACTTTACCCGATGCAAGGTTTTCAGACTCAGCGACACTAGCATCCCAAACATTTTCTAAAAAAGGTTTATTAAGATATCGAAGAGCGAGTCTTACTGAGGTTTTATCAGGTTCGTGCTCAACTTTGTCTTTACCTATAGATAAAGCAAGACGTTTTGCACAATCTTTACAAATAGGAGTAAGCCCACTTTTATTTAATGGATCTGTGCTTACATAAAACTTATCTCGTGATTTATGAGTGTCACACAAATAACACCATGCGCCATCTTTTAATGTTTGTACTTTATTTTCTAAATCTTCAATTCGTTTTTTAGCTTGTGCAACTGTCATTTTTGTTGCAGATTCTTTTACTGTTGCCAATAACAGTCACTTCCTTTCTTTCCATATAAAAATAGAAGAGTGGCATTTAACCACTCTCCTTAAAAATGAGCATAAAAATAACAGCCTATTAAGCTGTTTTACATAATTCTTGTTTTCCAAATTTAACTTGATGCATTTTCGTAAGCATATTCTTACGTTCTGTAAATCCCATATCCATCAATAGTAATACTTGATTCTGCTGTTCAAGAAATAGTAATTCTTCATTATGTTGTTTCTTCAAATAATCTCTAATCAAATCATTTGCAGCCACTCCATATTCAGACTTTAATTGCTGAGAAGTTTTACCAGAAACAATAATATTTAACATATCTGCTTCAACCGCATATTCAGAACGACTAGCATGATGTCCCCATATACGATAGCACCAAGCATCAATTTCTTTTGACATTTTCTTGTACTCAACTTTCTCTGGATCACGAATCGCAAGCCAATCTTTATTATCAGCTACAATTTTCTCCATTAGGATAAAATATTTTCTAGCAATAAAACCAGATTCTTTCTTGTCAATCATAGCAAGTTGTTTTGCCATGTCTACAGATAAAGTATAGGTTTTACTTTTAACGTCTCCACCCTTTGCAAATTCCTTGATTCGTCCAATCGGACTAATCATTGAAAAATCGCTATTTTCAACAAATCCATAATTTTTAATTGCACGTTTTATCCATCTTGAGAAGTTTGACATATCATCTGATTGAATAATCTCATGATATAATTGTCTAGCATCAATACAAAATTTCTCAATATTATCTTCGTTGTCTAAAATAATAGGGAATCTCTTTTGATATTTTATTACCAATTCAATTTCATCGTCTGTGCGTCCAATACGTTCAAGTTCTTTTTTACTAAATTTTGTAACCATATTTATTTTCTCCTTATATGCCTGTAAAGCGTCTCACCTTTACTTCTTCCTCTCTGTCGTATACGCATCTCACCGTATATCTCATTCGCTGTCATATAAGGTAGAGGACTATTCTCACTTTCCTCAAATTTTCTCTGTCGCTCATTTTTTACACAACAAAAAGAGCCGTATTTCTATGACTCTTAATAGTTTCAAATCTTCTAAATAAAATTTATTTGACAGTCCATTTCTTGTGATTTCTAATTTCTCCAGAATGGTTCTGTTCCCAAACAGCAATTTCTTTATGATTATCTGTTTCATATTCAGAATATTCTAAATGCCAATCATATTCCTTAATCAAAGACAGTGTATCTTTTAAAAGTCGAAGAGTATCAATTGTCATTTTGTTTCTATATGCACAATTATCTGGATCGGCTTCTACACTCACATATCTGTTGTATCTCTCAGTGAGAGCCTTTGCATCTTTAATTAAAGTTTCAACAGTTTCGTCAAAAATATTTTTTTTCATAAATTTTCCTCCAAGCGGTAAGTCGCAACCTATTGTTTATTAGTACGATTTGGTACTTAACGCCGTGTTAGGGATTCGAACCCCAAAGACTTTTACATCCAGACTGTTTTCAAGACAGCACCCTCGACCAATCGGACACACGGCATGATCGTAGTATATAGGACTTGAACCTATGCACCGAATAAACGATGACCTCTAATTAGCAATCAGGTACAATACCAACTCTGCCAATACTACATAACAAAAGAGCCATCTCATATGAAATAACTCTTTCTTAATACAGTATTAAATTTTACCAATCAGTCGCAAAACTGACTATAACTGTATAGGGCGGTAGTCTGGATAGCAGGACTCGAACCTACAACGTCTAGTTCCCAAAACTAGCGGACTACCAAATTGTCCTATATCCAGATAATATTTTTCAAATTTCTCCATATACTAAACCAAAAGTATCTAAGGAGAAACTATCATGAACGCTTCATATAAAACTGCAATTCAATTCAAAGATTTATATATTCTCGTAAAAATGTTAAAAACATCACACAATAGTTCTATAGAACTTAATCAACTCTGCAAAGACTCCAAAGAAAGAGTGCGTTATATCAAATTTTGTCCATCTTGTAATAAAGAAATCCACAATGAAGATATTGTAAAAGGATATAAATATGCAGAAGATAAGTATGTTATTTTGGAACAACATGATATAGAATCAATTACATCAGACAAAGATAGAACATTTTCAATAAAATATTTCTGTAAATCAAAGGAAATATCAGACCTACTCATAGATAAATCATATTATTTAATTCCTGAAATGGAGTCAGAAATCGAATATGAACTTCTTCGTAAAGCTATGACTACGAATAGAGTAGTAGGTATTGCTGAAATTGTATTGGGTACAAAACAAGAATTAGTTGCGTTGTTTGCCAATAAGAATTGTATTATTGCAACCATTTTATTTTATGAGAACGAGATTAACGAATTACCGATTATCATGAAGCATAAAACAGATAAACAACAACTCGAAAATCTCAAAACAGATATTTTAGATAGTACAAAAGAATTTGATTGGAATTCACATTATGATAAATATCAACTCAAACTAAAAAAATTAATATTTGAAAAAATTCCAAAATGATAGCGTCTTTCTCATTGAGTCCTCAAACTAGGACGTGCGAGAATCGGACTCGCATCTACACCGTGAAAGGGTGTCAACTTAACCATTTGTCCAACGTCCCATATTTAGGGTGGAAGAGTGCCACCCATTATTTTTTACAGAATAACTTCTGTTTTACCTTCAAACTTAGTATTTAAAGCACGAAGTTCTGTTAATTTCTTACTGATTTCTCCCTGAATCTTATTAGCAAATAAAACAGCATAAGCCTTTCCAAGTTTCTCAGCAGAATCAAATACTGTATTCAGTGCAGAAGTAGGAATTTTTGTAACATCAAAAGTAGTAACAATATGTAAATCACTTGTTAATGCATATTCCTTGTTTACAAGATTCTCAATCTTTACTTCTACAATAGTGCTATCATCTGTTGCGTCAGTAGTAATAACTGGATCACCGCTAGTAGAATCAATTTTCATATTAGCTTTAAAGTCAATATCACTAAATCTAATACTTCTAGGGAAGTCTGTAATAATTTGTGCTTCTTCCGTTTCAGTTGTAGTTGTTGTGCCAAGGCTTGCTACGGCAATATCAACAGTGATAATATTATCATCAATTGTATTTGAAATATTTAAAGTCATGAATTTGTACCCTCACTTTCGTTTGCAATTATCTGATTATATGCATCCTTAAATGCAATTACTAAATCTCTTAATGTTGTTTTATCAATTGTGCAATCGAGATTACTCATATCAATATTTGGATTTGATACAGTAAACTCTAATTCACTGCCATTTGGTGCAAATAAAACTTCCACAGATTCATTAAGCAGAAGAGTAATAGAATCAATTTTATTTCCATTATTCGATGTTACTCGTTTTACTTGACCGACTTTTAATCTATCATTTTCAATAGATAATCTACTTGCCATAATATGTACACTCCTTTCTTTTATTTTTCGTTTTCCTTTTAATCATTAGGTATTAGGTGGGATTTGAACCCACGATATTCAGAACCACAATCTGACGCTTTAACCTACTAAGCTACTAACACAGCGACTCTATTGGGAATCGAACCCAAATCTTCCGATAGACAGTCGGATATAATTACCTTTATACCATAGAGCCATATTTATTTTTCATAACCTTTACAGAGTGCTTTGAAAAATATAAAGTCAAGTATCTCTAACTGACTCGGTAGGGATTGAACCTACGACATGCAGATTAACAGTCTGCCGTTCTACCACTGAACTACGAGCCAATAAAATCAGCATAAAGCACTAACTAGCTGATATTGCACTGTACACATGCAGTTATTTAGAATAGAGTATCACCTATAGGTAAGCCCATTCATGCTTCCTAAATTGTTCTTCTCATATTTTAGGACTCCGAAGCAGAGTCCGATTGATAACGTTTTATGTCTCTTATCCGACAGACTGCACAGTAGTCATTCGCTATTTCTATCTCAAAAACTCGGATACGAATTTAGCGATAAATCCATACCTTACAAAACTAAATAGAAAAGTTTTCAATCTAAATATTTTAAAAAAATAATCCAGCTTCGTTGCCGATCTCATCAATGATGATAGTCTTTTGGACTTAGTATGTTTATACAATCTCCCAATGCGGAATTATTTTAATCTCATTAACGCAGAGAAGCACGAACACCATTCCATTATAGGTTGGAATAAACCGATTATCCGTGGTGTTGTTAGGATATAACATTATCTCACTAAGTTTCGTGCGCACTAGAATCGTTATATAGTCGGTTCTACCTAGCGAGATAGTGGTAGGACCTACAATCTACAGGACGTAGAAAAGCCAATTCTTTAATGTTCCACATCTTTATGGTGGTGGAATACAAAAAAGATATAACGTTCTCACTTAATGGCTGAGATACACCGTCAACACCTATGAGCAGTAGTGAAGAGAAGTTTTAGAACGTTCTTGGTTCAATAATTTCGCAAACCGACCTTTATATTTGTGTCGCATATCGGTCAGCGACAGCTCACTTGTAAAAATCTGTCAACGGATTGACAGACCGCCCTCACTTCTTTTGGATGTGAGCAGCTTGTTGTATTTTATTATTCTCCAAACACTTGTTGCATGTCCTTGTTTCTGCTATAATATTCTTGTCCCTATATGGACTAAGGAGGAATTGCCCATGAAAGCAGTTTTGAATCTGTCCCGTCCAACTGAAATAAGCAGCTAAAAGGACATGTAATAAAGCGGAATCGAAACCGCTTAAAGTGTGTATCCGTGTTAAGAAAGATCAAGTTGGTAACTTGCTTTGTTACATAATAGGCGTAGTAACAATGCCACAACGGAGGTTGGAAAATAAATTCGACATGGGACGACCTCACCAATCGTCTCATTTGAAGTATATGTTTGAGGATTTATCAAGGGTTAGATGAAAGCTTCTAAAATCCAAACATGGAATTTATAGTATCTTCCGAATGATCCTTCAAGTATCCCTGTGTGGTACTCGGATCTGAATGATGGGCAAATACTTGAACTTGTTCTAATGGAAACTTTTTAGGATTTCCATTCTCATCAAGTAATCGCATATCTGTTCCTTGTGAAAGACACTCTAACCTAGAATGGCGCATCGTATGTGTAAATATATTACATGGCTCGCCACGCACTTCAGAAAGTATTTTAGAAATACTTACAATTCTGTCGTAGAGTACACTAGAATCAGCAATAGGTTGTTTGTGATCACCAGAACCTTTAATCCATAATGAATCAATATCATCGTCTCCACGCCATTCTAAATATTTTCTAATCAATTCTTTAGTATCATCTAAATATACAAGAGGAAACTTCTTACCTCGTTTACCAATAACAACATTCGTTTTATTTCCATCCAATAATCCATGTTTTTGTATCTGAAACAACTCGTTTTTTCTGCCAGCAGAATCAAAACCTATGCTCCACAATACGGCTAGTTGCCACTTTTCTTGTGATACTAAAATATCACGAACTTTAATAAATTCATCATATGTAAAGAAAAAATCATCATCATCGTCTTTTACACGAGATTTTGGAATACCACGAACTTTTTTGGCATAATTGACCTCATATTCATAGTCATCATCATCTTCACAGAATGTAAGCAAACTGTTAATAGAACTTTTAAGTCTATTTGTTCTTGCTGCTGACATTTCACATTCTTCTGTAAAATACAAACTCAAATTACGAAAATCCTTCTTCTTTAATTCGAGAACACAACGATTGTCTAACTCCTTGAGTATGTAAATCATAATAATCCGTAGATCATTGTGATATCCTGATATCGTACCTTTACTCATTTTTCGTTGTTTGTATTCTTGAAGAAAATCATCCATTATTCGTTTATTTTCTTTATTAACTTGTTCCCATAATTCAGGAGTATAAAAATTATGATATATTCGACCTCTATTTCCCAAAAATCTCACTTCCTTTCAAACAAAAAAGAAGTGAAATAACAATAGTAGTTACGCCACTTCTTTCAAATCTTCTATATAATTAAATAATGTTTCATAAATTTCTTGATTAGTTTTTGAATATATATCACTTTGATATAATTGAATTAATGGGATATTGTTTTCTTCGCAAATTTGAATCTTTTCCTGCTTTCGCTTTTCATATAACTCATTACCTTCAATACCAAATAATTCAATATAATATTTGCGATTGTTTAACTCTACGACAAAATCAAATCTATATTTTCGCTTAAAATTTGGAATTACATCTTTATAAAGAACTTCGTTTTCAAATGATATATTATAAGATTCTAAGACTTGAGCTAATTTTAACTCATACGTAGAACGACATTTTGTGCCGTTTTTTGTTTCATATATTTTTTGTTTTTCAAACCCTGCTTCATTAAGTGCTTTTCTAAAACTTCCAAACTCTTTAAAATATGCTTTATCAGATGGCATTCTTTTGTACAGTTTTAAATCAGACTCAACTGGTCTACGACCTAAAACATTGCCTAGCCATTGTAATTTCTCAATAAGTTCTTCTCTCGTAACACCCATACCTGGTCGTGTTTTATCAAAACCACATAATTCTTGTAAATTATGTAATGTACCAAAATGATTAAGATATGCTTCTGTTGAATAAATATAATTATTTGTAGCTTTGAATATTTTTGTTATCTCTCTGCTAGATAATACAGTTCCATATTCTTTGCAAGCTCTTTTATATTTGGAAATCATATCTTCTTCTAAGACTTTATTATTATATCCTTCATATCCAATAAGTTTATTCACATTGTTAAATGAGCCAAATCTACTAATATATACTGATGTACACTGAATTGATTGACACCTATCTAAATCATCATTTGTCGGTAAAAACATATGTGTTTTCAAATGTTCTTCAACGAACTTCTTATAATTTTCCAACATTTCTTCATCTGATAGCCGTTCTCTGTTGAATAGATTTGAATTGGTAGTTGATTGAATACAAGCTTCTTTTAATAAATTCTGTAATGTTCCAAAATGTTTCGTCACTTGGCAAGAAGATGGAAGACCATTAGCATGTTTTAAATCTCGTTGTACAAGCCTACCATGTTTATCAAACCAATTTTGTGCCAATTCAATAATTTCTTCTTTGGTATATTGATTATACCCATGATTATCCTTTATCATAACTTTCCTACTTTCTCACCTACTCCAATACATAAAAATAGAATGGGAGAGAGGTAGGTGACTCTACTCTGTCAGCTCATGACTTCTGACAGTCCCATTCCAAATCCCACAATCAGCTATGAAACCGATCATGGGTACATATATTTATTCTCTGTTTCCATTCACAGAAACATCAAAAGTGGGTAAAGAGGGAGTCGAACCCACTCGATGCCGAAGCCACGAAATTTACAGTTTCGCCAATCTCCGTAGTTGTTTATTTACCCATAACAAAAAGAGTGTGCAGTACAAACCACACACTCTAAAAATCAAATATTTATTTTACCAATTTAGTAGCTTGCGCCATTCATTCATCTCATCCTGAATCTCACAATATCTCAGAAGCATATCTCGAATACCATCTAAATACTTTCCCTCAATATCTTCGATAGCTTTCTCATAAGTTTCCTTATCTACGGATTTACCGTTTACTTTATAAGATACAGAAGATGTTTTTTCTAAGTTCAATCCATCGTATAATCCGCAGTTGCAAGTTTTACCACACTCGTCACCACAATCACATTCGTCATCTTTCTGACCAAACAGAATAACTTCTTTATCCTTATTCACATAATAATTAATAACATCCTGACTAATATCACCATCCATATCAATGTAAACAATGTCTACATCATCAATAACAGAATGATTATCAACTGGAACAACTCTAATCCATTCATTGTCATCTACCGATACTAGATATTCATTAATATTTATATTATCAACAAAACAAACTTCCTTAATGCTTGTTTTGTCAATTTTCACGAGTTCATCAAGAATATACTCGGCAATTTCTTTATTGACAACAATGCCAACAGTCTTATCAGTATGATATAAACGATTGATATAAATATCTAAAATATCTTCAACCTTGTCTTCAAGGTCAATCATCTGAATGTCTTCATATTTATTTTTCTTCAAAGAGTTCACCACCAATCAATTAAGCATTCTTAACTGCATCCTTGAAAGCCTTACCTGCCTTAAATTTAGGTGATTTAGAGGCTGGAATCGCAAGTGTCTCTCCTGTCTGTGGGTTTCTACCAGTTTTTGCTGCTCTCTCAGTAGTCTCGAATGTACCAAAACCTACAAGCTGAACCTTCTCACCAGCAACTACCGCATCCTGAATAGCCTTAATAGTAGCATCTACAAATACAGCAGTATCTTTTACTGTGACTCCTTCTAATACCTCTGAAACTGTCTCTTTTACAACCTTTGTTAAATCTGTCTTGTTCATAATTTTAATTTTCTCCTTTATTTTCCTTTATTTCTTATTATTTTCGGCACTTGTTATTATTTGCCGAATTTTGTTTAATATAAAAGATGGTAGCGGCTCAATCGAGTCCGCTCCCTCTGATAGTGGCTTTGTCAGCCAAATACGGAATAATATATTATCCAAAACACCGTAAAAACGGAATAAATAGCTCAAATATGAGCCATTAATGCAACCGCTAGGTATCTGCTCCTGCGATTACTCCGAACCAAGCCGAATGGTGGACTGCAATGATAAATAATCAAGTCATTCATACTTGATTTTACTTGTTAATATAACGAGAGAGGTTAATCCTCTCAGGCATTCATCGTCTTTCGACTACGAGACAAGTCGTAAATTTTTCGATGTGATATATGTCTTGAAATTAGTATTTCTACGTTAATTCAAAATAATTTTATGTGATTCTACATGTCCATACAGACTATTGAATCCATAAATCATACATGCAGCTTTACTTCCTTTAAACAATGAATCCGAATAAGGATCACTACCAATAAATGACGGTGCAACTAATACTTCTGCATCATTTAAACAACCCTCATTACACGTAATGGATTTTCCTGCATGAAAATGTCCAAGCAATAGATATTCCACAAAGTCACGTCTTACCATGGATAAATCTTTAATTGCAGATTCCATACTCTTAATTTGATGTCCATGCATTGCCAAAATTTCATAACCTTCTACTGGAATAATTACATATTGTTTTCCTTCTTCTGCCAATGTAACAGAAATTCTCGTATTGTTTGAAAGCAAATCCTTGATATAATTTCCAATCAAATATTCAAGATCCTCATCCATTAATTCGTTTGGTCTACTACCAAGTCCACGAGTCTGTGTATGATTCGCACTTGGAACATGATAATATTCAACATTTACATATTTGGATAACTGATTTAAGAAATTCGCAATAATACGTGAAATTTCAACGCAAGATTTGACAACAGAACTGTCATTAATTTTTAAATCTGTAAGATGGATTAATCCTTGTAGACTATCACCTAGACATGTTACTTTAAGATTAGTTAATTTATTCTGTTTAATAAAATGAATTGTTCTATCAAGTAAATATTCAAATCGTTCTAAAGCAATTTCCTTTGAATATTTATTATTTTCGCTTAAAAATTCAGCACCAAAATGGACATCTGTAATCGTAAGAACATAATCTCTTTGGTCGTCAACTTTATCATTTGTATCTGTAATTTGTTCAAAGTCTGGAATAGGTAATGTCTTAATGATTTGACCAACGTGTTCATAATACATTTCCTGTCTGGCTTCAGCTCTATCAAGGCGATTTCTCTCTACATTTGCTGTCTGTAATTTAATACGTTCCTTACGAAGTTCCTGAATCTTTACATCCAGCTCACTATCAGAATTATTCTCTGTTTTATCCAATCCGATCCTATACTTTTCATATTCACTTCTCATCTTACCGCCAAATGGGGTAGAAGAGGACTTACGAATAGTGTCTGAGTTACAATTAATTCCATATTTATCCTTGATTTCTGACCAATCATAGTCATTCTCGCCATCTATTTTTGAATCAATATCTGCGATAATCTTGTCATATGTTTCAAGAGTTAGTCCATATTTTGAAAGTTCTTCTCTGAATTTTTCAATATTAAACAATCAGTCACCAACTCTCTATTCTTCATCAGACGGAACATCCAGCTCCTCATCTGTCTTTAATGCAACAGTAAAATCAATTACCTGATTCTTAAATGATGTAAGCAGATCGGCTACTTTTACTTCCTGCTCCATATCATTTTCATCAGTATATGTAATAGTAGTACAATCCTCTGAGAGTGTACCTGCCTTTACTGTCAACTTATCTGTAGTTGTTCTTGTAAATTTTAATTTACTAGCTGCCATAATTCCTTTTCCTCCATAAAATTAAAAATTCCCACCAGAACGCTTTCTGCCAGGATTATAATACATTTGTTTCGTTTTATTCTGTTTTACTTCAATATACTCACGAATCTTCCTAATATAATTTTCATCATAGCTTAAACGAATATGTGACTCCAAATAATAACATCCACAACGAGTAGGAATTTTATTTGATAGTACATTATCTATAAGCCTATATGACGGATTAAGATTTGAGAGATGAGTATGCTTTTCTGTATCTTCTTTTCTGCTAATGCGATAGCCATTTTCTGTTCTGTCAATATAAAAACCTTTATACTCAATTCGATTTTTCATAGGCAGAACCTACTTAACATATTTATCTTCAATGTAACGTTTTCTTGCAACACCTTTGGTACGATAGTAGCTGACCTGTTCGCCTCTGCGATCTACATAACCTCGTTTAGTATTACGAATTACACCTTCGGATAAAAGTTTTTCAATTTCACTTTTAGAAATCTGTTTAATAATTTTCACATCCTTTGATTTATTTCCTGCTGAATAGCAGAAGTTAATGAGTGTGGAGGGATTTGAACCCACGACCCTTCGATTAAAAGTCGAATGCTCTACCTACTGAGCTATAGGAGATTAAGAATTATCAGTGACAATACTACAATAATTGCAGTACAGCCACCGATACATATAAGAAGAGGAGTACAATATGAATATGTACCAATCTTAGAAATGATCTTTAGAATTGTTCTGCTTGAAAACGCCTCGAATCGTTCCCCATAGGTTTGATTCCTATATATCTTCCACAGAAATGCATGGTACAAGTTTTTGCTTGCTGAACTCACTTGGTTTCCTACACTCATACACAAGTTTTTCATATGACGTCACAGCAACTAACTTATAGTCATATGTTAGACGAAATATTATAATGTCTCTCGACAATTATATATTCTCTGTTTTATCAGCCAAGAAAAGCTGATTTCATTTGTTATTCTCTTATTACTATACATAATAAGAAAATCGGACGTAATATCGCAAATCCCTTTATTTACAAGGGGTTTAAGACTTTTTGCTTTTCCTAAATTCTATATTAAATTGCAATTTTTCTATAATATTCTTTATTTTGTTCATTTTTTTTATATCTTTTACACGATAAACAATATTTAGTAGAATTGTCTTTGTTACTTTTCTTTTTAACAAGTCTACCGCATTCAGAACATCGAATAAATTTACCATCGCCAATATAATTCTGATATTCATAACCAAGTTCTCTGAAATCTTTAATCTTTAATACAACCTCGCTATCATTATATATAAAATTAACTTTCATATTCAGATTATCATTTTTATTAGAAAAAGAGATTAGTCCAGTATTCTCAAGATCATTTAAATATAAGAACTTATCATTCCTATATTTAACAGTCACTCTTGCAACTTTATAAATCTCTTTAATTTCTGTATTAACCCATCCATTATTTGTATCTGATAAGGTATTATATAGCTTTGCATAACACAGCATCGTAAATAACAATTTTTTATACTTTATATTTTCTACGCTTGCAATTTTATCTAGCTCACTTTTTGTAATATTAATCGACTTAATTTCTTGTAAAAGATACTTCTTACCCTTTTTTGAAATATCTTCAATAATGTCTTCCCATAAAGCTTCATTATATCCTTTATAATTTTTCTCCATAAACTCATTTAACTTCTGAGCTGTTTTCTTCTCTCCAAGTTTTTCTTCTTGTCTATAATATTTAGATAGTAAGAAGAGGGTGGAAGTTGGTTTATTTCCAACTTCACCTTTTTTAATTATTTTTTCTGCCTGTTCCTTTTCGTTTAAAATAACCGACATTCATTATCCTCCACGTCAATAGTCACCTTGATTTCAGTTTCTTTCATAGAAAAACGCATACCATTAAACTCTATATTCCCATTTTCATCTAACTCAGGATATGATATTTTATACCCATTTCTTTTTAAAAGATTTTTAATAAAAGTTTCACCACAAATGTCCCATGCAAACTGTTTACTATTTTTTGATTTTGTATAGCACAAATCAAGAACAATATTACAAAGTTCATCTTCGTTAGGACATTCCTTTAAACATTTCTCTCTAAACTGCTCCTTTAAAAGATACTTTTGGATCTGCTTTTCATCTGATTTCAATCTCTCTTTTTTAGCGTAAAGCATATAATTTTGAGTATCTTTTTTATATGTCTCATATATTTTCTTGATTTTGTTGTATACTTTATTTGTATATTCAGCATCGCTTTTTAAAATAGAATAATCAAAATTAGATTCTGTATTACAATATTTTCCATCAAATAATTCTTCAATTTTCCAACATATTCTATTGATAGTGCATGGTGCGTTTCCTAAAGGCATTCTATCGTAATAACAATACACAAAGCGTTCTTCTTCTTTTGTTCTATTCTCTTTTTGTAATAATACATCTAATGTAATTCTGAATCGCATTAAACATTTTTCATTATTTTTCTTTTTGTAATTGTTTAATTCAGCTCTTTCAGATGGATAAATATATTGCATAAAGTATGGTTTTTTGTCTGCTATTATTTTTCGATTTATCCAAAAATCTTTTTTAGTATCAGAATCTTTAGCTTTAGAAAGTTTATTTGCTATCCAATTATACCAAGTGTCAGGCATAGATTTAGCCTCAATTCCTTTAGTTTTATCAATAGCGTTTTGCTGATAAAGCTGACCACATTTAATCCTATAATCAAGAATATTATATTCACGACTATCTTTTGGAAATTTCGCTTGAACTTCAAACATCGAAGTTATTTTATTTGTTACGCCACCAACAGCGTTCCCAAAACTATTAATATTGGATTTCATAATATCATCATCTGTTGGAATACATTTTGGAGCTTTTCTTTGAACGCAAACAATAGCAGGAAGTCTTTTTGTATTCTCGACTAAAATAGGAAATGATGTATTAATAACGCAATCCCCATCTTTGTCGAAACCGTTCATCGCATCTGCACATGTATCCCAACTATTAAAAATAGTAGGAGTTGTCATATACTTATAAAATTCGTCCATCGTTTTGTTATGCACTACATCTAATAATCTAATATTATTATGAGATGTCATTGGTGCACGAAAACTTACAATCTGCGTAATACCTTTATCAATCCAATACTTTGAGTAAACTTGCCCAGCTTTTAATAATCCAGTAACTTCCATACCAAACATTGACTGACATAATGAATATGGATCGCCTGATACAAGAGAGTAATTAGCAGGTACTTTTAAAACACCAACTTTTGCTTCGTCTATTCTTTTTCTAATCATGGAATAAATTTGACTTTTGATATACGGATCTTGTACCATAGATGGTTCAATCATAAGAGCAGTTGCGAAAGAACTGTCAAGATTTTGGACATTATTCTTATTTAATCCAATTCCTTTTGTATAAAGAATTGTTTTTCTATAATCATCTGATAAAATATCTTTTATTTCATTTACAGTAGGAGCAATAAGTTCATCAATCTGCTCATCTGTAAAATCATAACTTTGCAAAAACTGATAATTCATAGTTCTTACATTTTCTAATTCTTCTTCTGAAGACTTTGTAATTGCAAACGTATATTTATTTTCTTCGCAATTTCTAAAATATTCCTCAATAGAAGAATAAGAATCCCATAATTTTAACATTGACTCTGTTAAAATGAGTTCAACCTCATTAATATTATATGTATTACCCCATACATCTGTAATCTTTTCAAATCCATTATCAGAAGCAAATTTCTGAAAATCTACTGGGAATACCGCCCCTTTACAGAAAGAATTTCGTATTACACAACCAGGTAACAAATAATCTTCTCCAATTTCTTCTCCCCATCTTTTCATAAGATTAGGCATCGCCAAGCCATATCCATCACTATCTATAAGTTCAACTTCTTTATCTTTGATAAACTTCATACTCGGCTGCTCTAATCCTGTATCATCCAATTCAATAATATCCGACTTAAAATGAGTAATACAATCGTGGACTACAACGACACCGTTTGGCATTGAAACAGGAGTAGAAGAGCTACACACTAAAGCAATATAGGCTTCAAGCTTTGCAGGAGCGAATTTCATTGACATATCTCGTCCGTTATTAATTCTCTTTCTTATCTCAGGGAGAAGTTTTTCATTGATAAACACAATGGTATTATTTTTTACTCCTCCTGTTGTACCAAGTAACCATTTATACCTAATACCATTTATCTCAAAGCCATTTTTATAAATGTAGTGGAAATCTTTCTCTTTGTCGATTACTACACAGACATAATCTTTCTTAAATTGATAATTATCTAATTCTGTATATAATTTTTTGATTTTTGGTCTTGATATAGCAAGATTGGTTTCTTTCTTTAACTTTTTAATTTGAGATTTGATGTGAGATATATGGAGTTCTGAATCTTTAATTCCATTTAATTCATCTATCCATCTCATTATTTGACTTTCACTTAAAGCAATTAATTCCTGATTTTCTTTTGCGGTATTTATTGGAAGTTGTAACTTCCATTTTTTTCTTCTTAATCTAGCTGAATGAATTTTATATACATATCTCTGTGATGTTAAGTGTTTACTCATGTTGTACCTCCATTATTCGAATATAATCATTACCTACTAATGCCTTATTATGACATTCAATCATATAGGGCAATAAAATTTCTTTTAATTGTTCTTCCGTATTCAATCTATAATATTCAATTGAAAATTCTGAATCGAAATAATAATGATACGATATACGAATTTTAAATTTGTTATTTCTATGAGAAATAATAGAAAAATTCCAAGTATGATTACTCCAATTTTCAAAAAATAAGCGTAATTCTTTATAAACCTTTTGCATATGAACTACATCATAAATTTTTTGATAGAAATTATTTTCATTATGATGAAATTTAATTGTACGAAAGTATCTATCACCCCACCAATAAGAACTGTATAATTGTGAAATCCCTTTATAATCTCTTTCAATATCTATTCTTGAATTATCAATATTATTGATATAGTTTTTGCATCGACAAAGACGTAAAAATACTATGTTATTTTTATAATCTTCATCATCTACACGATTTTTTCACGCAAATTATATACATCTATTAATTTTTCTGTATCTGTGTCTTTGTGAGTAAATAATATAATATCTTTTCCCTTAAACACGAAAAACTTAAGTGGAAAAGTTTTTCTGACGAATTTATTATAAAATCTTCCATATGAAGAGACATTATTTACACGATACTTTTTTTCTATTGGGTTATAATATCCAATCACATGATTTTCAATAAATTTATGTCTTGCATTAGGCTTAAAATATTTTTTTACACCAGCAATCCAAATATCAGTAAATCCAGCAGCTTGATACAATTCATGTCTCTCGATATATTCAGTAGCAATAGGAGAGCATTGGTATTCAATAACATACTTTTTGTTATTGTAATCAAACATAATATCAGGTCGTTGCTTAGTTTCTGGTATCCATCCCTCTAATACTGCATTTGTAACACCAATCTGTTTTTTAATCCATTCGTAAAGATCCCTTTTCCCGTTAAGATGTTCTTCTGTTTCTGACTCAGAATACTTATCCTCACATTCTTCTTTATCCATATGTCTAAAATATGGGGTTTTTACTTCACCATGACAATATTCATATGGTTTATCACAAACAGGACATAATAAAATTTTCTTTTTACTCCATTTTTTGAGCAAATCTTTTTTGTGTGTTCCATCATAACAATTTATGATTTCGTCTCCAATTTTTGCTGTAAGTATAATTCATTCCTCCTTTTAAATTTCTTTATACCTATATATTCTCTCTTTATTTTTCGACAACATCGTATAGGTTGTCTTTAATCCAACAGATCAGCCCATAACAATGTAATTCAAATTCATTTGCAATTTCTCCTAATGTTTCATAATCATCAAGAGAACCTGTGCTTCCAATAATCTGTACATCATCGCCAAGTTTAATAGCACCAATCAGACTATTATCCTTATTGATAGCAAATACTGCACACTGATTACAATCGTTTTCTGCACACATTTGTCCGCAAAATTGAGATATATCACTCTGGCTATTTAAGACAATACTAGCTTTACCTCCACACCCACATTTACAAACGGGTGCTTGCATAAAATTCTTTTCAATATCTAATCCACATTTTTCGAATGTGATATTAGGCTTTCTGTTAAAAGTAATAACTCTTGATTCACTCATATAAATTTACCTCCACTTATATATTCTCCAAATGAAATTCCTATTTACTCATAATTCCAATTCATTTCTTCAACCTTGAAGCCTAACCAATTTATCAGCCAATCTATATTAGGAATGCAATCCCTATGTATATATTCTCCGTTTTGATTATCTAAATAACATTCTCCTTGATAAATACCTTCACTACAATAACAGCAATAGTGTTTCGCTTTTGGAGGAATATAATTTGGGCATCTATAGTCATGTGTTCCAACTTGTCCACAGAACTCACATCTTATCATCTGCAAGCCCTCTAAACTTATTCCAATTCTTCTTCATTTCTTTTTTATTTCGCATATCAAATTTCCAATCAGCTATAATTCTGTTTGCAATATTACGAGTTCCCTCATAATCGGTGCAAAAATCTGATGCACAAATATTTTCCCCATATGTATTTGCATATTTATGGTTCTTTGATGTAATTGTTACGGTTCTGTTCATTAATTAATTCTCCTTTTCGTTTAAATAATATTTTCTTCATAGCAATCAGCTCCTTTGAGTGCTGCGTTAATGGTTACATTTATTTATTCTCTTATTAGATTTCAATCTTGATAAAATTTTTTACTTATATGTTTCATATTGCGAAGATATATAATTCCATTTTCTAATTCTTTTTTTGGATCATATTCTTCCTTGGAACAAATATAAAAATGTTTATTCTGATAAATTATCTTATATGGAATAACATAAATAATGTCATCAGTATGCCAATTTCCATCAGTATCTTGATACCTTGGCATTCTATGAGTAATTATTAAACCCATCTGCTCAAGTATTTCAGTTGCTTTAGAAATCATTTTTGGTTTTATTCCTATAAATTGGGACATTATCTCGAATTGAGAATGAAAAATTTCAGGTTTAGATTTTTTTGTTTTTTCAGAATGACCAGATATAGATGAAAATCTATTCCATGTAAACGCTTTTATATATGAAAAAACTAACAATAAAACACTTTTTGTTAATGGTTTATATGGTGAATCATATTCCATAATTGTTTCATATTCAAAATCATATATAATTGCAAAGTCTTTATTTGGTTCTATCAAGTCAAGATTGAGTAATGAAGACTGCAAAGTATTTTGTACAAATCTACTTTTATCAAAATCAATAATATATCCATTAGAGAATATCCATTGCATAGAAGATAAAAACTTATCATATATTGATTCTCTATTTTTATGTCTATTCCAGTTTGGCTTATACCCACACCATTGAATCATATGAATAGGAGAGTAATTTACTATATTTTCCCATGTTCTATTATAATTAAGGTAAAACAGAACAGATATTCTGTGCTCTGTAACATTTGGTTGTAGTATTATATCTTTTGCGACTTTTACAATATGATTTGGAACTCGTACATTAACTTTTGGAATACCAGTAGGCGATTTATTATTTTGCGTATTATCACATCCTTTCATTTTATATATTCTCCTCTGTGTCAACAAACTTGACCATTTTTAAAGTATGTCACACTCTGATGTGACATATGTTGCACCAAAACACCCAAAGTATGTCACACTACAATGTGCCAAATCAGCGTTCCTTTTATAAATAAAGACTGTATATATTAAATAAAGACTACTATGCGTAATTATTTTTCGCTTATGCTTCAAAATAATTACTCTTTGGGTTTTGTTTTGATTGTTGTTGGTTTGAGAGCATTAATTTTGGGTACATATATAGTGTATTTATATGTTTATTCTTATTTCTGACAGTAGATAACTAACTCATCAATTATCTTCTGAATATCTTTCTTATTAAAATTACTTTCAATCATTTTGGCATAAGATTTGATTAGACTCTTTTTCTTTGGTGTGTTAGTAAAATTATTTTTCTTGTTTATTGGTTCACCTGGAACAGGGTTTGGTATAGCCATGATTTTGTTTCCTCCTTTATAATTTACTTTATAATTTATTTGATATGTTATTCTCTTTTATTACTTTCTTTATGTTTTAAATATTTTAGTATTTCATTTTCTTGTATCTAATTTATAGAATTCTTTTCTGTAAAATGGAGTGGCAGTATAGTTTTTTATACCCCCCATCTGTGGACTATATTGATGATTTTGAGGATAAATTTTAATTCTAATACCTTTAGTGATAACTTGTTAGAGGTAAGAGATTAAAGTGGCTTATTTTTCTCTCAGCTTTGATTTAAATTCATGATTGGTTATAAGGTATTTGCTAATTGGTCAAATATATTCTGACTTAATGATTCAGTTTTCAGATTTAATCTTTCTAATATAGAATCAACAGTGAGAGTGTATGAATTACGAATATCCTTATAATAGTTAATTACGTCTAAGTCATACGGTTTTGTTTCTGAACTGTTCTCTAACATATAATCTCTTATGTAGTCAGATAACTCTATATCATATGTGTCTTGCATTTCGTTTGTTGTTATATGCAATATGTCTGATAGAGTTACTTCTTGATTTGAATGTTCATTTGTATAATCAGTAAGAAGTCTGAGCTTATTGAATGTATTGGTTTTCCAACGTGAATGTATTTTGGTTGATAATGACTTCTTCTGAGACTGTCCTTTTAGAATGTTTATATCTTGCTACATTTGTGTCATTGACTGTGTGAGAGTGGTAATAGCGTCTGTAAGTGGAGTTATGTTTATTTGTGGTGTTAATTCATTATGCCTATATGCTTCAATTACATCCCATACCCAATCCATGAATAAGTTAGCTTTCGGCTGTCTTGACCAACGGCATATTTCCATGATTCCACGTTCTGTATAATAAACACGCTCTTGTTCTTCACTTTTAGTTAGGTCACCCCCAATCTGGGTGCTACCCTTAATTCTCATAGATAATGGCTCTAATCTATCTTGATGTTTTAAATAAATTTTCTGAATTGCTTTAATAGGATCAGCATATTCTAACGCCTCTTCAATCTGTTCTCTTGTTAATAGAATGTCATCATTCATATTTCTGTAAAAGTTACAAGATAAGTCTCCAAATGTTTCTGTTTTGATTAGTTTTAAGTTACTCATATGTTTATTTTCTTTCTTCGTTTTAATTTATTAGTTACTAATATACTATTCTCTCTTTGAAATGAATTAAGCAAAATAAAAAAGCAGACGAGAAATCATCTGCTTAATTAATAATATATTATTATTCTTTATATTTTTTACATGTATCAATATAAGATCTTAACTTATCTATGAAATCTGATATATCAACAAAATAGTTTGGATATGCTAATTTTAATGCTTCAAACGATGAAGCTGATACTAATACAACATTATTGTTTGTTTTCTGTTCAATTTGATTATATGCTTTCGTTGCAGCTTCTATTTTTGATGCTGTAAAATGTCGTATACTTACCGTCTTTTTATCATAATTTAAGATTAAAATATAATATAAATTGTTTGAACTTAATGTATATTTGTCTGTATGATCAATGCTTACATTTATTGCACTTAAAGTTGAAAGAATATTATGTTTCTTATCTAAAGATTCTATTTCCATAATTAACTCGTCTATCCATTCAGAAGTATTTGGACATACTGGCATATCTTCTTGAATCGCAAATACTGAAGATACAAGAGTAAAAAATCTTAAAATATCTTTATTGCCTTGACTGGCTTTTAGATTACTTTTGGTATATATACCCATCATTTCAACAGCCGTTGCCCAAATATGTTGCAACTTTGTACGAAATTGAATTTCTATAAGCATATTTTGATTATATGTATCTTTTGTATCACTATGATATTTGTACACCATATGATACGATCTATATCCTGAAACTTTTGGACTTTGAATATAATCGTATTCTTTTTTGAGTATATGACGGACTCTTGATTTTTTATATTTATCAATTGCTTTATATACTTCATCAATAGAGTTTACAATTACTCGACATCCACCCAAATCTTGCATTCTATACAATTGCATAGTATGAACATGATTTCGTTCTAACTTATCTGTTATTGATTCTAAACGTTTTAAGCGTTGGACTACAATTGCGTTTGGGTTGTTTCTGCGAAGATGACTACATATAATTTGTAATGGGTACGCATGTGAAGCTCGCCAATTATTAACTATTTTTAATGCTTTTTCTCGCTCTTTAGGAGTTGAATTTGAATCTGAAATAATTTTTCCTGCTTTATTTATTTGATTTCCACTATATAATGGTATTTCCCATTTTTCTTTTGTGTTCTTATCCATAGATTCTATATCCTTTAATATATTTTCTATAATTATATCATACTCATTTTGATTGTACATATATATTGAATTCCTTTCTTAAAATTGATTTTTTGTTTATATTATTATTCTCTACTGAAGAATAAAACTTACATTATTTTTTTAATTAGTAAAGTGTGATATAGAAATGATTTCTGTATGGTTTTAATGTACCCCTATGTATGGGAGTAAATTAAAGAAAATGAGGATGATTTTCGATTTTAGGTTGTTAGGTATGCAATTTATCATTGAAGTGGTTTTGATTGAAATTTGTGTCGATTTCGTGCGATTTAGTCTAAGGATTGGGGTGTTGGGATTAGCTGGTGAGTGTTGGGTTATTGATTGTAAGGATGAGATATGAGAGTTTTTATTTTTTGAATTAGATGTGGTTTGAGAATTTATGTCATGATTATTGGATAATTTTTCGTAGAAACTGGTTATCGGTGAAAATGCTTATAAATAAGGAAGAAAGTCGTGTTGGTTGGATGATTTTTGGTATGATAAAGTTTTAAAAAATTGGGTGTGAAGAGGGTAAAATAGTTGAAAAATAAAAAGCAGATAGAGATATCTGCTTTAAAATTTTATTTATTGTGATTAGTAATCCTATGATTTTTCATATTTAATTTTTTATCATAATTACATAAATTATAAATATTTCCTTGTCTTAATCTGGTTTGCACTGTTTGTATAGAACAATCAAGCTTATTGGAAATTTTTTCTACTGAATATCCTTTATTCCATAATTTACAATATTTTGATACTACATTCTGTGTTGCAAATTTGCCACATTCAAATTCGGATATATTTGAAAAATCAATAAAAGTTAATACAGATTTTGCTATATTATATAGATTGTTTTGATCTCTTGCATCTATAACATAATATGATAGTCCATTTTTTATAGCTGTATCATATTTTAATTTATCTGATGATATACATTCAAGGTATTGTTGTTCAGCAGTTCTCTGTTCTCTATTTGGATTTTTAATTGGTTCGTAATGTTGTACTCCGTTTATTTCGACAATAGCATTATATTTTGGAAGATATACGTCATACCATCTATTTTGTAACCAATTAAATTCTTTTTGAACTTCAAATTCTATTCCAGCTTGTATAAATATGGAAAATATAAATCTTTCAGTCCAAGAACTTCTAATTCCACAAACAGGACAAGATGATAATATCTCTTCACGAGTTTCATATTTATATCCACAGGATAAACATTTTAATTTATATCCTCTTGCAGTTTCATAACCTTTTGATGATTTTACAGAAATCCTACATTGCTCAATTACTTTAGATTTTTGAAAATCTTTGTCTATAATATTTCCAACATTATATTTATATTTTCTTGTATTTACATTTTTATTGAGAAAAGTAGGGATTCTTAATTGAAGTAAATTTGATGTAGAAGTTGTCATTATATTGTCTTGATATTGAATTGTAATGAGATTTTTCCGATTAATAGATTCATAATCTATAATTTTAATTATTCCTTCTAAGTCATCATATTGAAATGGTAACTCCTTGCCTATATTCTCTTTCCAATAGAAGTGTCCTTTATTATTACCTGAAGTATATTTCGTGAGAGTAGAAGTGTCTAAGTATTTTGTCATTTAATTCCTTCTTAAATAGAAAATGTTTTTGTTACATTTATTTATTCTCTATTCGATTGGAGTTTTATTTAAAAAATTGATATCGAAAAAGTATTTGATTTTCTTGGTGATTTTTTGATATGTGATTAATTTTTAATAATGAAAAATTTTAAAAAATGACTATTTAGGTGTTTAAAACGCTTATTTATAAGGGGATTTCACGATACGGTATACGATAAGAGTAATTTCTGTTAAAATTATGATTTTTGCTTAATTTTCTTGGGATTTCAGAAGTTAAAATCTGAAGTGTGTGTCGAGATGAATCAGCTATATGGATTCCAGAAAAAACAAGCTGCGGATCTAGTTTTTAGTACCCCAGTCAAACACTTGTTCGATAAAAGATACTATAATAGTACAATATTGTGGTATCTTTTTATTAGAACGTTTGTTCGATATAATCAGATCTGAACAACTAGAGCAGAATATACTAGAACGTATGTTTGAATATATTTTTGTATCGTTTCAAATCACCACTTTTATGTTAAAATCAATCAAAAAATGGTCGTCACTCACCACTTTAGACAAAAAACAACATTAAAAATGGGATAACTCACCACTTTGATATAAAATCAGATAAATTTTAAAAAATATTTAAAAAGTAGTTGACAAGTAGTGATAAAAGTATTATTATATAGTCAAGTCAAGAGGATACAACATGATGGTTGAAACGACATTGACAAAAATATTTTAAATAACTATTGACAAACTACTTACAAAGTAGTACAATCTAATTATCAAATAAAGGAGGGATGTGATTACCACGGCAGACAAAAAACAATTAAATACTCCGATACAAGCTGATATTCTGGATAATTTCAGATTAACTTGTAAAGAGTATAATCTTAATATGAATGTTGTTTTAGAAGCATTACTAAAAGATTTTAGCAATGGCAATTATAGTATTATCATCAATAGAGGCAATGATATACAGGTCAAGAAAAATATTTAAAAACTACTTGACAAGTAGTAAACAACATGATATATTATAGTCACAGGGTAACAAAATGCCCTGTACCACCTAAAAAGATAATACAGGGCATTTGAAAAGATTGTATAAGTGTATATACAACCTAATCCAAACAATTAGATTATACAATTCTTTTCAATAGCTGTCAAGTCCGGCAGTAATAAATCCCTTATTATAAACCAGCACTAAAAAGCATAAACAAGTACATTGATAATTGAATAAAGGCTTTACACTATGATATAATATCATCTGAAAAGGTGGTGAAAATATGAAAGTGAGTGATGAGTATATGCCAACTGATATACAATTTAAGTATGAATTGCGTAAGCATTTAACAGAACTTGAGAGAAAACTTGAATTACTCCAAAACAAAGAGTATGAAAAGCTTGAAAAAGAATATCTAAAAGAGATTGACGATATTAAAACAAGTTTACAAGATTAAATAAGTAACTAAAGGTGTAAAGTCTTTATTGAATTATTAAGGCTCTACACCTTATTAAAAGGTGGTAATATGACAAATAAAGATCTTAGTAATTTAGTAAATCAGATCATAAAACAAAACGGTATCAATAAAACTTTTATATCTGATAAACTGGGAATAAGTAGACAAGCATTAGATCATATGCTTAATAAAAAGCAATTTTCTATTGATGATGCAAACAAAATTTTAAATATTATCGGTTTTGAAATTGATAATATAACAACTAAAAAACTTTAAAAAAGTTGATAAAAAATGTTGACAAATCCTTACGGATATGCTAATATATAATCAAGGAAAGGGAAAAGAAATAAAAAGATCCCAGTCCTTGAAAAATCAAAAACTGGGATTTTGGAAATGGTAAACGTAAGTTTACACACTCACCCTTGAACAAGTTGAGTGTAAAACATTTCTTAAAAAAAGTCAAGTCAGACTTTAAATTCCCTAAAAAAGTTTTTGAAACAGAGAACAAGTAAACATAACCGATCAACAACGAAATAAGCAGTTGATCGCTAACAACGCAAATTAGCATAAAAAAGTGTAGGCATACAGTACCTTCCCATTCTATAGGGAAGAAGTGAAGCGAAAAAGATTAACAGCTTGAATATATTCTAGTGTATGGTCAGAGCATACAACCTAGACACTGTTAGCCTAACTTGAAAAAGTAGACACTTAAGAATATATAGAAGCCGTTCCAAGCGACAAC
>OJMG01000198.1_pt1 | contig 58388 bp, 66 predicted proteins | sample 1597141 | NCBI WGS metagenome assembly OJMG01 (sample SAMEA2452119, study PRJEB22498) | human gut metagenome | biome: human feces; feature: human gut; material: feces | place: Australia | collected 2012 | reverse complement strand
TCCAATGTTCCTTATTCATGTGATAAGCAGGTATTATATAATCATAAGTATTTCTCAATATATCAGAATAATTTGGATCTGTCTTAACATTAAGGTATAACTTATTATTTACATTCATTAGTAATGCAAACCATTTTTTATTTTTGCAATGTTTCATTGTTACAGATTCAAAGTCATCTGGAAATGGACAATCTTTATATGTATTTTCTAATGTTAAACAATATTTAATTATTTCTTCTTTATCCATATCTTGTCCTCATAATAAACTACTAAATTTTTTACTATATTTATCAATATCTTTTGTACTTTGACTGACAATAAAATCTGTTACTTTAATTTTTAATCTTTCAACTTCATCATTTGTATAATTTTTATCTTCTATATGTATTCTTGCTTCATTAAATAATTGAATATCTTTGCTTGAAAATTGCACTATTTGTTCCTTCTTTCATTTATTTTTTCATTAAAATTATACCTTTTATTTTTGGATGTAATAATCTGATAAAATCTATTGCATCTTGCTCTGTTCCAACTACACTACCATAATGAATTGGAATTGCTATTTTAGGTTTTATTTCGTTTATTAAATTTGCTGCTTCTTTAAAATCCATTGTATATGTTCCTCCAACTGGAACAAAAGCCACATCACACTTTACTTTTTTATTTTCTTCTGTAATATCTGTATCTCCTGCAATATAGTATCTAATATCATCTAGTGTGATGATATAACCAACCCAACCATTTTCTTTTGGATGAAATGTCTTATTTGTATTATATGCTGGTATTGTTTCAAATTTAATTCCTTGTACCACATACTTTTCATTTGGCTCTACTGTAATAATTGCATTTTTATTTATGCCTTTTTTTAATAACTTTGTTAATAATTTTTCTGGTATTATAATAGTTGTATTTTCATTTATAACCTTATCTATATCTTCCTCAGAATAGTGATCATAATGGTCGTGTGTTATAAAAACAATATCTGCATCATTATAATTTCTATTTATTTTAAATGGATCTATATAAATTGTTTTTTCTTTGTTAATTCTTATACTACTATGGTATAAAACTTCTATATTTTCTAACATTTATATCCTCCTTTTTTTATCTACATTAGCATTATAACACAAATTATAAAAATTCACACCATGAAAGAAAAAAGTTATTATTTTTATGGTATGTTGTTTATTCAAACAAACATTCAAGTATCTTTTCTAAAACATTTACAACAATACTATTTCCTGCTTGTCTATACAATTGAGTATCTGATATACCGGCATTTTTTGCTTTATAAAAATCATCATCGAATCCCCCATAAGTCGCCAACATTCTAAAGGCGTTAATTTCCTTATTCTCATAAATGTTGTACCATCTTCTGAAATAAGAACTGCTACACTACTATAAGAATTACCACAAGTTATCGTTCTTCTTCCATAATTATATTTTCTTCTATTTCTTCAACAACTCCTTTAGAATCATACTTCATATTATTATAAGAAACTAAACCCATAATCATCATTATAACTGTTATAGCAAAAACAATTATAATAAATATGCCTATACCCTTTAAGATTTTTATTACTAATCCTGCTAATTTTTGCGTATTTGTATTATTAGCATTATTTTTATCAATATTAGGCTCTGTATCTTTTATTAAATCATCTAAAGTAATTTCAAATATCTCACTCATTTTTATTAACTTGTCCATTTCAGGAGTTGTTTCTCCTAACTCCCATTTCGAGATTGTTTGTCTTGCAACCCCAAATTCATTTCCTAAATCCTCTTGTGATAAATTTTTATTTTTTCGTAACATTATTATTTTTTCATTAAACTTCATTTTATCAAATCCTTCCATATTAAAATAAATTAAGATATATCTTAATATTTATTTTAATATTTTTTAGCACTTAAACTTAACTTTTTATTTTTTATCATACAATTTACTAATTTTTGTTATGCTTATATAATAAAAGATAGATAATTTCAATGATTATCTACCCTACTTATAGCTATTTACTATTTTATTGTTGTTTTCCATAATCCATGTTTGTTGCAATAAGCATATAATGTTGCACCAGATATATATGGAAATCTAGTTTCCGTTGCTTGCTCTGGATATAAACTTACACGAGTTATTCTATTTTCTGATACTTGTGCAATCCACATTATATAATGTTCCTTTTCCATTGGATGTTCTACTTCTCCAACACTTACTACTATTTCATCTTCTACTTTTTTGTATATTGGTATATGTTTTTCAGTTGCTGCATCTGTAGTATTAGCTTTCATTTCTTCCATTTTTCTACCACAACAAGTTATATGTTGTACATCTCCATCAATTAATTCTATTATATTGTCACATATTGGACATTTTAAAAATTTTGCATTTTCTTTCATTTAAAACCCCTCCTTTTATTAATATTATACTATTATATAAAAAATTGTAAACAAGAAAATAAGTTATTATTTTGTTTCTACTTTATACATTGCATTTTTTTAATCTAATACTAATACTTTTTTAAGGCAAAATTCATTTGCTATCTCTGATATAATTGGAGATAATATTTTACATGGTCCACACCATGTGGCAAAAAAATCAATTAAAACTAGCTTGTTAGTATTAGTTATTTCACAATTAAAATTACTTGAACTTAAATTTATTTCGTTCATATGTCTTTCTTCTTTACTCCATTGTTTTATAATAAAGCATACAATGGCAATATTCTTTTTTATTATTTATTTTTTTGTTTTAAACTTTATTTTTAGATTTATTTTAAATTTTTATTTTCTAATTTCTTTAAAAGAGCCTATTCCCCTATTCCATACTTATTTTTGAATTCTACTTTGTATCAATTAACAATTCCTTTGGACTCTTTTTTAAACTACTTATAGATGATATCACTAAAGATATTATAAGTACAAAAGACATAAATAAAATTACGTATATCATTGATTTGGGTAATATATTAATATCTAAGCTTGTTAAAGTTTTATTAAAACCGTCTACTTCTGCTCCTCCACCAAGTCCACTAGATGCTGATTGCTTTGCTATTTGTTTAGCAATGTTTCCAGTGACTTTATTTAATATATTATTTCCTATTATGTTTCCTGTATAAACTGCTAAGAAATATGAGCCTATATATGCAGGGATAGATATAAATACTAATTCAATAACAAATTGTCCAAAAATTTTCAATTTTGATATTCCTAATGATAGAAAAATTGCTATTTCTTTTTTTCTAGCATTCATCCATAACAGTAATAATAATGAAACTGTAATACCCGCAAATATTAATGAACCAGCAAATAATTTGTTTGCTATTGAATATATACCAGATATTGATTGTTGTAGTGCTGGATAATTTGTTGAACTTTTAATTAAATTGTATTGTTTCCAATTTATATCAAGTTTTTTAATATTTTTAATGACTTGATCCAAATTTTTATCACCTTTTACAAAAAATGTTGCATCTTGATATACTGCAGTATCTTCTGTATTTCCATAAACTTTTGCAGCTGTATCTAAATCTGTTATTAATGTATTTTCGTAAAGTTCTTGTGCAGAAGTTACACCACTTTTATTGTGACCATCGAAAATTCCTTTTATTTCTACTTCTAGTGTTTCATTTGCTTCTTTTTCATTATCTGCATCAAATAAATTGGACTTAATTTTTATTTTGTCTCCAATTTTCAAATTGTTTTTTTCAGCTAAGTCTTTATGTATTAAAATCTTACTGTTGTCATTTTCTTCTAAATGTTCCCCTTCTATTAATTTGTAAGCTCCTGACACAAATTTATTTTCTTTTGATGAATCATTAACTCCTGTTAGCATAACTGTTCTTTTAAAATTTTTTGCTCTTTCTGGTGATTGATTTGCAATTGTTTTTTTAGTTTCTATAATATCATTATCTACCAAATCAGCTACACTATTTATTCTCTTTACAAAAGAGGCAATATCTTCAGATTCAGCTATTTTTTTTATATCTTCTCCTTTTATATTTCCTCCACCTCTAGGTGTTCCAAGATTAACTCTTCTATTTATTTCCATAGAAAAACTATTTGTTATATTTTTAAAAGTTTCCTCTGAAGCTCTATTAGTAGCATCTTTAATTGCCAAGCTAATCAGACTAAGTGTTGACATAGCCATAATAACTAATAATATTATTATTGATTTTAAACTTTTTCTTGTTACATATGCAAAAGCATTTTTTATCATCAATATACCCCCCTAATTAATTTTACTTATCTTTCTTAATTTTTTGTCACTTAATTCTAAAATAATATCAGCAGAATTTGCAACTTCCTTACTATGTGTTACAACTATTACACATTTATTTCTCTCTTTAGCCAATCTTTTTAATATTTCTATTATTTCTCCTGCAGTGTCACTATCAAGATTTCCTGTAGGTTCGTCAGCTAGAATTATTGGTGCTTCTGATGCTAATGCTCTTGCTATGGCTACTCTTTGCTGTTGACCACCAGATAGTTTCATTACATTTCTATTTATCTGACTTTTATCAAGTCCCAATTTTAACAAAATATCTTCTGATGCCTTTTTATTTACTAATCTAACATTTTCTATTGGTGTTAAATAATCAATTAAATTATAATTTTGAAAAACTAATGTTATATTGTTTTTTCTATGATTACTATACCCTTTGTTCTCTATATCCTCATTTTTGAATAGAATTTGACCTTTTTGTGGTTTGTCTAGTCCTGCTAATAATGAAAGTAATGTTGACTTCCCTGCTCCTGATTTTCCTATTATTGCATAAAATTGTCCAAGTTCAAACTTTTGATTTACTGATAACAAAATCTTCTCTCTTGAATTTGAATAATTATATGTTACATTTTTTATTTCTAATATATCCATTGCAATCTCCTAACTTATCTTTGATAATATTTCTTTTGGTTTTTTTACTAATATCATTGCACTTGCAATAATAACTGATAAAACAATAATTCCTATTAATATTCCATAACTTTGTAAAAATACTGTAATATTTGATATCAAATTATCATTTTTTAGTAGATTATTAATATTTATTGTAGAATTATCAGAATTGATAAATCCACCTATTATTTGATTTAATATCACATTTCCTAAAAATAAAGATGCTAATATAGATGGTAGTGATATAAATATTAACTCAAATATAAATTGAGCTATAATTTTTGCTTTACTTATCCCTATTGATAATAATATTCCTATTTCATAAATTCTTTCCCTTAGCCATAAAATTAATATTAAAGATAAAACTATTATTCCTCCTGTCATAATTAAATATGTCATAACCTTTATTATATGTTTTATCCCTTCTACAGATTCTAAAGTTTCTTCATATACATCATCATTTTTTTCAATATTGAATTTTGACCAATCAATTTTTATTTCTTTAATTTTATTTAATACTATATTTGTATCTTTTGAACTATCTGAAATTATTTCAAGTTTATTTACAACTTTATTATTTTCTGCGTTGTTTAATGCTTTTTGGCTTGATTCATAATCAATAAATAAGATATTTTCGCTAAAGTCTGATGTCATTCCTGTGTATTTTTCTTGTTTTTTTCCAGAAAAAATCCCAATAATCTCAAATTCATATTCTGTTTTTATTTCATTATTGTTTAAATCAAATAGTTCAAGACGAATTTTATCATTTAATCCTAAATTATTTTTTTTTGCCAGTTCTTCATGTATAATAATTTTTTCTCTGTCATCTTTTTCAATATGTCTACCTTTTATAAGAGTAAAAACTCCACTATTAAATAAATTGTCCTTTCCAGTATTATTTGTGGCTTCTATTGAAAATATATTTCTAAATTCTTCTGGCATATCGTCTCTTTCGATCATTTGCATTCCTTCTACTGCGTTAATATTAGTAGATTTTGCTAATCCATCATATTGGTTAATTGTTTCTTTTATCTCTTTTATATTTTCTATTTCTTTAAATTGATTTATTTTAAAGTTCTCATTGTTGTTTTGTGTTATTGATAAAGATGTATTTGATAACTTATATAAATTATTTTCTAAATTGATTGTTGATTTCATTATGTTTAAACATGAGTATAAGCATGAAAGAACTATTGTTAAAATAATAAATATAATAACTGTTCTACTCCTCTTTCTCAGGATATATGCTATAGCATTTTTTAACATTCTTTTAATCTCCTTTATACATATTTAATAGATTCGTTTTTTTACTACTTTCCCTCCAAAATAGTACATATGCTATCGTATTACAATAAGAAATATAATTTAGAAATTATATTTTGTATCTAAAATCCAAGTATTTATATGTTTTACCCTGATTTTATTGTAAAAAGAGTTTAATTTCATTATTAAACTAAACTCTTAAATCATTTCTTATTCTTCTATTTTTTCAAAGAATTCTTTTCCAAGACCACATAAAGGACAAACCCAATCATCTGGTAAATCTTCAAATTTTTACTGCTTCTACATTATATCATTAGAAATTATAATATCTTTCATTTTTATCACAATTATTTCTATGTAACAAATCTCACACAAAAAGCTTAATTTATCTATATTTATTCAACTTCTTTTGACCAAAGTCCATGTTTATTACAAAAAGAATAAATTTTACTTCCTTTAACATATGGAAATATTACACAGGCTTCTTCACCTGGCAATAAAAATTTCTTTATAATTTTATTATTTGCTAACATTGCAATCCATTCTATAAAATGGTCTTCCTCCATAACATGATTAACCTTTACAATTATATGATTATCTATTGCTTCATAGTTTGGTACATGTTTTTCAAAAGATGCGTCTACACTATTTGGAGCTAATTCTATCATTTCTTCACCGCAACATTTAATACTACAATTATCACTAGTACAATCTTTTAGGACTTCAACTAAAGATTGACATTTAGAACATCTTTTTATTACTAATTCTTTTTTCATAAATTCCCTCCATATTAATTTATATTTCTCATAAGAATAGTTTTTCTATATTTTAATAATTTTCAGCTTTAATTTCGAAATATGCTTTTGGATGGCTACATACAGGGCAAACTTCTGGAGCTTTTGTTCCAACAACAATATGTCCACAATTTCTACATTTCCATATTTTAACTTCTCCTGTTTCAAACACTTTTCCATCTTTTACATTTTCTAATAATTTTAAATATCTTTCTTCATGTTCTTTTTCAATTTTACCAACTTCTTCAAATAAATATGCAATATGGTCAAAACCTTCTTCTTTAGCTATTTTAGCAAATTCAGCATACATATCTGTCCATTCATAATTTTCTCCATCAGCAGCAGCATTTAAGTTCTCAGCTGTTGTTCCAATTTCTCCACCATTTAATAATTTAAACCAAATTTTTGCATGTTCTTTTTCATTATCAGCTGTTTCTTGGAAAATTGCAGCTATTTGTTCATATCCTTCTTTTTTTGCTTTACTAGCAAAATATGTATATTTATTTCTTGCCTGAGATTCTCCAGCAAAAGCCGTCATTAAATTTTGCTCTGTTTTTGATCCTTTTAATTCCATAATTATTACCTCCTAATACTTTTTACCTATGCAAAATATCACATTATTGAATTAAAGTCAATATTTTTTTGATGTTAGAATAAAATTAAAGTTACTAGATAATACTTTTTTGAAAAAACTAGCCATTTAACTACAAACGACTAGTTTTCTGTAATCTTATAATGCAAATATTTTTCTTTTTCCCATAAAAATATTTTTTATTGCTTCAAATATTTTTACATTTTGCTTTTTACACGTATCTATAATGCTTATTGTATCACAATAATACTTGGCATATTGAAGACTGCTGAAACTTCCAGCAACCTTTAATTTGCTTTTTATTTTTCTTAGTCCTCTCTCTGCTAAGTTATTTGTGAAATCTATTCTGAAATCTGTTGTAAATCTTAAATGATCATCAACATATTCTTTTAATCTAGCAATTAATCTTTTTTCACTTTCATAATATGCTGTTATTTTTCTTTTTTTATAATCTTCTTTGTGGTCTTCTTGCCAGATTTCTAATAATCGCAAATATTCTTTTTTGGTTTCTTCATATTCTTCATCATTAAAAGATTTTCTTCCTTGAATTCTGTATTCATCAACTTTATCTCTTATTTTTAACAAATATGACAATAAAGCATTTTCTATTTTTTTCTAAAAATATTCTTCTATACTGTTTATATAAACAAAAAAGCACTATAATTGCTAATTTTCGTAATTTATAGCACTTTATTTGTTCTGTTTTCTTATATTAAAATATAAATTAATTTTTGAAAATTACATTTTTGTTACACTCTACGGTATTTCATGTGTTTTGGATATAAAAACTATTATCCTGTAACAATTTTTTCATCATGTTCATTTCTCCTACAACTTTTTGTATTACAACTTTCTTTATTTCGTTAAAGAATTTAAGTTTTGTTTGTTTTTGTTTTTTAATAATCACCTGTTTTATTTTTCTATTAAAAACTTATTTACAGCACTTATATATATAACTAAATACGATACTGATATTAAGAATCCTCCTAGTACATCACTTGTGTAATGTACACCTAAATAAATTCTGCTTATTCCAATAGAACATATTAAAATGCTTAATAATACTATAGAAATCCATTTTATGTATTTGTTTTTTACATATTTATAAATTAAGTATATTATATATCCATAGAAAGCCATACTTATCATAGAATGTCCTGAAGGAAAACTATATCCTGTTTCTTCAATTATTCTATATTCTGTTGGTCTTGGTCTTTGTAATATGTTTTTTAATAATTGATTTAGCGCTGTAATTATTACTAAATTAGAAAATATTGATACTCCAATTTTTTTATTTTTTATTAATATAAATAAAACAATAGTCAATACTGCTAAAAATATTGCACCTCCAAAATTGGTAATAAATTTTGCTATTGGCGTTGCAAAGTCTGATATTAAAAATGTTGATATTAATTTATATCCTATTATGTCTCCGTTCATTATTTCTTTATTAAATACGTCTTCTGCTATTGCTAAAAATCCTATTAAGCAAATAAACAATATAATCCATTTTAAATTTTTTACAATAAACTCTTTTACTTTCTCTTTCATTTTTTGTTTTCCTTCATCTTTTCGATAGTATACACTGATTTTATATTCTTTACCTAAAAATTGTTGCATATTTTTCATAGGCTACTTTACACTATCACAAATTAACTATTTATTGTTCCAATTATACAAAAAGAACTACTATATTTCAAGTAGTTCTAAATAGTAAATACTATTTTACTAACTTTGTTTTTCTTTATACATTTTTATAATATCTTTAATGTTCATCTTTGTACCATAGTTCAGTATTGCATTTGAATATATCTTTATGGCAACATTAGCAATAACAATTATTGTAACAACTAAAATTGCGATTGAAATTATTACATCTGTAGAATTTGCAAGTCCCATCATAATTCTAAATGGCATACAAAATGGTGATGATATTGGAAATAATGATGCAAATAAATTAAGCTTGCTTGTTGGATTCATCATAGTGAAATATGATAAATAAAATCCGATTACTGCTAGTATTGCAACAGGAGAATTAGCAGATTGTATATCTTCTGGCTTGCTTACTGTAGAGCCAGTTAGTGCATATAATAAAGCATAAGCCAAATAGCCTAATATAAAATAAATTGCAGTCATTATTCCTAAATATGGTGTAACATTAGACATATCCAAAACAGAATCTAACACTCCTGGTTCTAAAAATGTTTTTGCACTTATTAAAGCTGTTGCAACTATTAATATCATCTGGGCTAAGCCAACTAGACCAATTCCAATTGTCTTTCCAAGTACTATTGTTTTAGGGCTTGTAGATGTTACAAGTGTTTCAATTATTTTTGAAGTTTTCTCCGTTGTTATCGAGCTTGATACTTGATATGCACAAAAGTATATCGCATAGAATAATACTATCGACATTAGCATCATTACCAAAATATTTCCACTCGCACTCTTTTCCTCTGTTTGTTCTATGTCAAACTCAAAGTTTGGAGTAATCGATTGTAATTGTTGTTCTGTCAATCCTAATTTAGATATTCTTAAATTAGAGTATAATGATGTTAGAGCATTCATACATCCTTCTGGCACTTCGCTCATCGTTGTTTTGTTTTCTACAATATATAATACTTTTATTTTTTCATTTTCTTGATTTATAATTATCGCTTCTTTTATTTCTTCATTTTCTATTTTTTTCTTTACATCTTCAAATTTCAAATCTTCATTTGTTATTTCAAACTCATAGCCTAAATCCATCTGTTTTAAGTTTTCTAATGTTCCTTCAAATACATTTTTACTGTCTATTATTAATAATTTATCTCCAGAATTATCTCCATTAAAACTTTTAATTAAATTTGGTACATTAAAACCAACTACTATAAAAATCAAAATGATTAATGTTGATATTATGAACGATTTTCTTTTAACCATATCTTTCATTGTAAATTTCACTACTGTAAAAATATCTCTCATTATTATTCACCTACCTTTTCTATAAAAATATCGTTTAGTGTAGGTTTCTTAATTTCAAATTTGTCAATATTAATTCCATCTGCAACAAGTTTATTTAATAATTTATGCGCTTTTTCTTCATCTGATATTTTTATAATATAGTTATTGTTTGTTTCGGTTTCTATTTCTAAATTAAGCTCTTCAATGTATTTTTTAATATCTTTTTTTACATCTATTTCTACTCTATTTGCAGGATATTTTTCTTTTATTTCTTTCAGATTTCCTTGCAATACAGTTTTACCTTTATTCAATATTAAAATATCACTACAAAATTCTTCAATCGTCGCCATTTGGTGTGCTGACATTATTATGTATTTTCCATTCTTTATTAAATTAATAATAATATTTTTTAGTATTTCTGTATTAACTGGATCTAGTCCACTAAATGGCTCATCTAATACCACTAATTCTGGATCATGTATAATTGCAGTCATAAATTGTATTTTTTGTTGGTTTCCTTTTGATAATTTTTCGGCTGGCATCTGCAAATATTCTTCAACCTTTAGCACTTTAGCCCATTTGTTTATTGAACTAATTGCTTCATCTTTTTGCATTCCTTTTAATTCTGCAAAATACATTAGTTGGTCAAATATTTTTGTTTTTGGATATACACCTCTTTCTTCTGGTAGATATCCAAATCTGACAGATTTTCTATCTACAGGTTTTCCTTTCCAAGTAATTTCTCCGCTATCCTTTTTTATAATTCCAAGTAGCATTCTAATTGTCGTAGTCTTCCCTGCTCCATTAGTTCCAAGCAAACCATATACACCTGGTTTTGTTAAACTAAAGGAAATATTGTCTACTGCCTTTTTACCAGCAAATGATTTGGATACATCTTTTAATACTAAGCTCATTGCTTTTCCCCTTTTCTCTAATAATCCTTAATTCTTTCTTCTAAATCTTTAAAATCAATTAGTTTCCAAGACCAATTTTTATCACTTTCTATGCCCGGAATATTTATTCTTGAATTTTCATCTAATCCTAATATATCTTGAACCATAATGATTGGCATTTTAGCTTTGCATCTTGATAGATATTGCATAATTCCAATGTTTACGTTTATTTCATAGCATTCATTTTTCTTTAAGAATTCTTTCAATTTCCATTTATGATCATCACTTAATGTCTTATACCACCCATAGATTGTGTTGCAGTCATGATTTCCTGGGAAAACAAGAACATTTTCCTCTTCATTGTCTCTGTCATATAAGTTATCCAAATCGATTGAAAATTGCAATATTTTTTGTCTTGTAAATCCATATTTTTTACGTAGTGCAATGGTTTCTTCTCTAATTTCGCCTAAATCTTCAACTATCAATTTTTCTGGATTTACTGTTTTATCTTTGAAAAGTTCATCAAAAAATCCATAGCTTACACCATCAGAGTATGAGCCCTCTCTCCCAGTTTTTCCAATTGGAATTTTGAAAAAAGAATCATATCCTCTAAAATAATCTATTCTTAGCTTATCAAACAAATTCAATTGATATTTGAATCTCTTTGTCAAATATTTGTATTTATCTTTCTTGATGTTTTCAACGTTATATACTGGGCTATTCCACTTTTGTCCATTTTGATTAAAATAATCCGGCGGTGTTCCAGCTTCAAAAGTGAATTTGCCATCTTTCATTTCAAAATATTCAGGATAATATCGTGTTTCAACAGAATCAAAAACAGGATACACTGGCATGTCTCCAATAATTTGAACATTCTTTTCGTTTGCATATTGTTTTAATTCCATCCATTGAGTATACAGAATATATTGTAAAAATAAATAGTATTCTTTACTTTTACCTTTTTTTATATGTGCAAACTCTGCATATTTATCTATTTCATCTATTTTAATAAACTTTTTGAATTTGTTGTCGGGTTTAAAATTTTCAAAAGCCTCTTTATAATATTTTTCCTTAAAGTCATCATATATTGCTCTGTCTTTATTTGGACGGGTCTCAGCTTCTTTTATTAGTCCTCGTTCAGTTAGTTTATCAAGTGAAATGTAATCCTCCTCAAGAGCGTAATAGCTTACAGGTGAATATGGATGGGTATTGCACTCATTTATCGGCAAAATCTCCCAATATCTTATGTTATTTTTACTTAATATATCTATAAATTCATATGCTTCGTATCCAAAATCTCCCATTCCATATTTACTTGGAAGTGAAAATATTGGAAGTAATACACCTTTCTCTTTCATATTCTTTTGTTTCCTTTCAAATTTATTTTCTGTAGAAATTATTGTTCTATTTTCATGTCTATAACACCTCCAAAACTAGCACTTAATGTTTCTTCTTTTTTATATCATAAAAACAAGTTATTTACAATATTGGATTTTCACAGCCTACTATATATTGCATAAAATATTAATATAAGAGATTATCTTACAAAATTCTCGAAAAGGATTTAAAATTAGATGAAAAAATCATTTATTATTTTTATACTTGCAATTTCACTGTTATTACTAGGCTTTGTTTCATCTTATGCTTCAGAAATGCCTGTGTATGACGAAACCTATAATAATAATCAAGGTGCAATTTATGCAAACGGTACCTCAATTGTAATTTCAGAATCCGAAGGTCAGACGCTTGTTAGCTGAAATGGCGGAAGTCAGATTGTTCAAACATTGAGCTAAATGGTGGTAAAGTTTTCTCTATGCAAGGCGGAAGCATTGCAACAGGCAAAAATCTCTGGCGGAAATATTGCTGTATTTCAATCTGTAAACAGAGGTACTGTTGAAAAAGCCTATGTAAAAGTCGACGGTGGTAAATATCTCTAAAATAAAACATACTTTACATTACTATACATTGATCTTGAGCTTCTCTAATTTTATATTTTAATTTTTAAAGCTGTAGAAAGTTACAAACTCTCTACAGCCATTTTTTTAAGCTAGAATAATTATTCAATCTTATATTATTTATATTATGCTTTTTCTTTCTCCTTTTCAGGTAGCTTCATGAAGTTTTTTTAATCTTTTCTAAGTAACTCTATGAATCTTTCTTTCTCCTCCGGCGTCAATTCTCTATAGTTAACATTGCTTTCCAGCATTGGGCGGTAATCAGCAGGAATGCTCTCCAAATATCTCCAAATTCTTTCAAACTCATCCTCTCTTACAATGTCTTCTATTTCCTTTTTTAAACAAGACCCATGCCGTTGTTCAGCAGGAATGCTCTCCCAGTATCTACAAATTCTTTCAAACTCATCCCCGCTTACAATGTCTTCTATTCCCATTTCTTTGCTCAAAGTATCCATTAGTTCTAAATCATCCTCTAGATCTAAATCATCCTCAGGCAGAGCCTCATCATCATATTTCCAAAGAGCATACCGTGGTCTTACTTCCATAAAAATGCCTCCCTTCAAAGCATAACCATAGTTTAAACTTTCTACAATAATACTACATAAGTATTGGCCATAGTATATCATACATATACCATTTTTTCAATTTCGTACTATATTATTTTATTAAATTCTGACATTATCTAGAAAATCAAATATCTTATTATAATATGTTTCTGGCTCTTTATATCTTGATTCAGTATGTCCTGCACCATGTATTATCAGTTTGTCTTTCTTGCAATTAGCTGCTTCATATAATTTTTCACACATGTACTCTGGAACAAAGTCATCATTATCTCCATGAATAAATAATATTGGAACAGTTGCTTTTTTCACTTGCTCTAATGCTGATGCTTCTTTAATATCGTATTTTGCTCTGAAATTTGCAACTATTTCAAACATATTTAATACTGGAAAAGCTGGCAAATTAAACCTAGCCTTAGCCTCTGATGCAAATATATCCCATACTGATGTATAACCGCTGTCTTCTATTATTGCTTTAACATCGCTTGGAAGTTCATCTCCTGATGCCATGAGTACTGTTGCAGCACCCATTGACGAACCATGTAATATAATGTTAGAATTATTATTTTGCTTTATAATTAAATCTATCCAACATTTTAAGTCGTCTTTATCTAACCATCCCATTCCAATATATTCGCCTTCACTTTCACCTGTGGCTCTCATATATGGAATTAGCACATTGTAGCCTTTTTCTGAAAAGTGCCTTCCTATTGAAATTACTGATTCTGGATTTGAACGATAACCATGTAGAACAATTACCCAGTCGTTAATTTGTTCATCTTTTATGTATTCGGTTCCTTTTAAAGTTATTCCATCATTTGCAGTAATCTCAACCTTTTCATTTTTTATAGTATTTGACCATTGATTTGCAAGTTGTTTTTCTTCTTCTCGATTTTCTTCTATAACTCTTTCAGTTTCGTTATCTATGCTAGCAACTTCTACCACTTCTTTATTTTTTACTTCTCTATCTCCACCATTTCCCGTTCTTAATATTGCGTAATTAACAAAATAATTTCCTATTCCTATGGTTGTTATTACACTAATTATAACCACAATTCCCGTTGCAATTAATATTTTTTTCATAATATTTTTCTTTTCCATATATAGCTCCTTCTTCATTTTTCGTATATTTTAACATAAAATTCATAGAATTACATAAATCTGACCCACTAGTACAAAAAAATTGCACCCCATTTCGAGTACAATTCTTAACAAGCACTAGTTGCACTTGCTTATTACATAATATAATTTTTATTACATTTATGACATTGATAGTGAAAATCTTCTCTTATTTCTATTTTTTCTTTATCTTCCGTACCAACAATATTACTTAAATCTTTTATACATTTATCATGATACACATAATATTTATTTTCTTTAATATTATAAACAACTCTTCCTCTAGGAAAATAATCAAAATCAACATGATATTTTTTATAATAATACTTATCCCAGATTTCCATATGGCTTTGAGGATAATTTATAAAATCACCATATTTTTCTCCATCTTCTTTTTTACAACAATGTATTAAAAATTTACCATTTACAACAAAGAACAAACTAACATCAATACTGACATTTTCCTTGTCATCCAATCTCATATATAAAATTGGATACGGATTTCCTTGCTCATCAATTTCACTTCTTTTGTATGTTCTAAAGCCTAGATGTTCATAGAAGCCTTTAGCTGTAGGATTTTGTTCATTTACAGTTAACTCCTTTACGCAATAATATTCTATGCCGTAATTTAGTAATTGCTTGCCTAGTCCTTTTCCTCTTTGACTATTTTTTATAAATAGCATTTCAAGCTTTTGTTCTTCAATTCCCATAAATCCAACAGGAACATTATTTTCATCTTTTATAATTACTAAATCAGATACTTCTTTAATTGCTTGTGGAACATATTCTTTTATTTTTTCTATTTCTTCATTTGCCAAAAATGTATGTGTTGCTCTTACTGAATCTTCCAAGATTTCTACAAGCTCATTTATCAAATTTCCCGTTCTATTATGTACTTCAACTATTTCCATATTTTCCTCTATAAATTTTATTTGTTTTTTTATATCACAAAAGCAGATAATTATCAACTATCTGCTTTTTCAAATTATTTACTTTATGTTTACATTTTTTATAATTTCAATCGCTTCATCTGCCTCCTTTTTTGGTAGATTTGGATTAATTACTACAATGTTTTTATTGGAATCTATAAGAATATCTCTCCACACTCCATCACCTGAATAATATCCAACAACAACTTCGTTTCCATTATTTAAATTTATATTTTTTGATATTCTTTCAGTACCACAAACGCCAAATTTTTCTTTATAAAAATATATCATTGCATACTGCTCTTCATTGTTTTTATAAAGCTTTAAAGCATAATCATAATTATCATCTTCTGCTACTTGCATTTCTTTATAATTCCAACCATTTGGAATTTTTAGTTCTATTGTAGTGTCACCAATTGTTTTAGAGTATTTCACTTCTTTTATTATATTTTCATTTTGGCTTGTCTTTACTACCGTTGAATATTTTTTTCCCCAAGTTCCAAATACTACTTCCTCACCATTTTTCATTTTAATAAAGTCAATCAAATATATTGTTCCAACTGCTGCAACTGCTATAATTACTAATACGATTATTATTTTTTTCATATATACCACCTAGCCTTTCTACTATTTAGACAATTTGTATCTCCGTTTTGTTGGTATTTTGCAAAATAATTGAAAAAAATATTTTTTATAAAATTATAGAGCTATGTAAATCATAGCTCCATAGTCTTAGTTATTTGGCAGGTGTGCCGTTTCCTGCATCTCTTTTGACCATTTAGGTGCGTGGATGGCACTATTGTCCACCTCAAATAACCTATTTATATTGTACTCTAATTATACAATCTTTTATTCACTTTTGTCTACTTTTTTTCAAATGATTTTTCCTCTATTTCTTATAGTTTGATTCCACGTTCTTTTATTTAATTTCATTAATGTTATTATAGAATTTTTACTATGTTCTTCATCTTTTCCTAGTGCTAATTTTATAACTACTCGACCATTTTTGCTAATTTCTTCAATTTGCTTTAAATATATCATTGTATCTTCATGTCTATTATCCTCAACAATATAATCAGGATCTTCAATTATACTCTTTATATATCTTCTTAATTGCTTGTATAATTGTATCAATGGAAGGATTTTTTCCCAGCTTTATTTGTTTTTCTACTTTTTTATTATATATTTTTTGGTACTTCTCTACTTTAGTACTAACTGGAACAAACCATATAATATCATCATATTTCTCACTTTTAAAGCAATAATAGCACGGTCTTTTATTTCCGTTTTCTTTATTTTTCATCAATTCCGGATCATCCATAATATCAAAAAAGAATCCTTTATAAAGTAAAAACATCCCACATCTATTTCCATTTTGATTCCTCCTTATATTATCAAAGGCCTACCATTTCTGGTAAGCCTTATTAGAATTATTTATTCACTCTCTCATTTATAACTCGCTAAAGAGGCAGCGACAAACAAATTTATCAAAAACAAAAATGTTCTTAATTATTATATTCAGAATAATCTATGAAATTACCTGTTTAAGACTAGTACAGTCTTGTTTTTACATAATATCTATGCTATAATTACCAATGACCCTTTTTATAAGGATATTATTATAGGAGGTTTTTAACATGGCTGTAGACAATTATTCCGACTTGCAAAAATTCGAACATCCAATAACTTTTGATATGGTAGAAGAAGACCTAATAGCAGCAGAGGAATTTTTAAGTAAACAACTTTGGTATTCTACCAATTATCTCATCGACTATCAGTTGAATGATCCCAATCGGGGATGTCTTTTGTCTGACGGCAGCATGTCTGAACTCTTAAAAAAGAGTGAAAGTTATGCAAGGATTAAAAAATTTGTTTCTGAAGTTTATGTGAATCCTTTTGAAACACCTAATGCTGCTATTTCTACTTGGTACTGCAACAACATGGCTTTTGCATTATATAATGCACTCATACTTCTCTATGAGACTCCATTCATTAGTTTCGAGGAATTTGGCACACTCATTTTAAATTATAAAGAAAATGTTGAAAATGATGTTGATCATGAAGGTCAAATTCTTAGCAAAAAGATGCCTTACTATTTCATTGATAACTTCCTCATGAAGTATCATGAAAAAACATTCACCTTTCCTTTTTGGAGCACCAGATATAACTCGATTTACAGCATACTCAATGCTCTTTCAACTGGGCATCCCGTACTCGTACGGGTGCATAAAACGATCTACTCCAGTGGTGACGCAGAGAATTTGTTGTCTCGGGTGTTGGAAACTTCAGTGGACGGATTTGATTTCTATACAAAATATCACAGAGAAAATCTTGAGCACTACATTGTTTTGGTTGGCCTACAAGGTGAAAATGTAATTACCATAGACAGCAGTGTTGATGGTTTCATCAACTATTGTCCACTCAAGACATTACTTTACTCCCTAGTGCCTGGACTTTTGCACACAGTCTTTAATAATGACCATTTTAGATTCTACTATGCGTGGGATCTTAATCTACTCTTGTAAGAAACCTTAACTCCCAGAGACCACAATCGGTTTCTGGGGGTGTATTTTATAAATCTTGTTTAAATTATTTTAATTTGTCATATTCTTCATCTGTAACTTTTTCACACCACTCATTTGATGTGTTCTCTCCAGGAATCTCTACAGCTATATGGCTAAACCAAGAATTTGCAGTAGCTCCATGCCAGTGTTTTACGTTTGCTGGGATTGTTACTATATCTCCAGGTTTTAATCTTCTTGCTTCTTTCCCTTCTTCTTGATACCAGCCTTCTCCATCAACGCAAATTAATATTTGTCCGCCACCTGATGTTGCATGATGTATATGCCAATTATTTCTGCATCTTGGCTCAAATGTTACATTTGCCATAAATACTGTTTCTTTCGGATTTGTTAAAGGCTTTAAATATGAATTTCCAACAAAATATTGTGCAAAATTTACATTTGGTTCTCCAAGTCCAAATACGCCACCATGTTCTTCTGGTGTTTCTTCGTCTCCATAAACTTCTTTTATTAGTGCAAATGCACTCCAAGCTTTTGGCCATCCTGCATAAAAAGCTAATTGCGTTACAATCTCTACTGCTTCTTGCTTTGTTATTCCATGTTTTTTTCCTATTATAAAATGAGATTTCAATTGTGGAAATAATCCTTATGCCATTAAAGCAGATATTGTTATCATGCTTCTATCTCTTAAAGACATTTTATCTTCTCTTGACCATACCTCTCCAAATAAAACATCATCGTTTAATTCTGCAAATTTTGGAGCTAATTCTCCTAAATTATCTCTTCCAGCCGTCTGCTTTTCCATATTATAAATTCCTCCTTTAAAAGTTTTCAATTTATATATATCACTTTGAGTGAACTCTAAGTCAATATTTTTTATATAATTATAATAATTTTTTCAAAATGTTATCAATATCGGAAAATACAATATTTTTCATTCCACGCTCATACAAATTTAGAACCTTATTTGCTTTATATATTATCTCTGTTTTCAATTTATTAGATACCCTAATTACTACTTTATTTTTTATATATGGGCATTCTATATATTCAAGTGTTACAGGAAACATATTTTGAATTAGAAAGACACTATATGTATTAGCAATATTTCCAAAAACAATTGTATCAATGGAAGGATTTTTTCCCAGCTTTATTTGTTTTTCTATTTTTTTATTATATATTTTTTGGTACTTCTCTACTTTGGTACTAACTGGAACAAACCATATAATATCATCATATTTCTCACTTTTAAAGCAATAATAGCACGGTCTTTTATTTCCGTTTTCTTTATTTTTCATCAATTCCGGATCATCCATAATATCAAAAAAGAATCCTTTATAAAGTAAAAACATCCCACATCTATTTCCATTTTGATTCCTCCTTATATTATCAAAGGCCTACCATTTCTGGTAAGCCTTATTAGAATTATTTATTCACTCTCTCATTTATAACTCGCTAAAGAGGCAGCGACAAACACATTTATTCACTCTCTCATTTATAACTCGCTAAAGAGGTAGCGACAAACACATTTATTAAAAACAAAAATGTCTTTAATTATTATATTCATAATAACATGAAATATTATATGTTGTCAATTGAATTTTTATATATTTTTTAATACTTTGCAAGGATTTCCTACTGCTACAACATTAGATGGAATATCTTTATTTACCACACTGCCAGCACCAATAACAACATTATCTCCTATTGTAGCTCCAGACATTACACAAACATTTCCACCAAAAAACAATTTGTCTCCCGACAGATTGTGGCGAAGATATGAAATAATATTTTCTAAATCATTCTCCGCTGCTTCTGATACCTTTATTTTATATTTTTTCATATCATTTGCTCCTATCTTCTATATATTATCTATTTTAGCAAAGACTTCATCTAAAGAATATACCTTGTTTTCTTTTATGTCCTTCATTCCCTTTTGTAATTTTTCTTTTAAATCCTTTTTACTTTTTATTGTTACACTTTCAGGAGCCTCTCCATCTACATATGATAACTTTAAAAATTCGATGAAATTAACCACTTGAATCGTCAACTCTTCTGGTAATGTTTTAATTTCATTATATAATTTTTGTTTTTCAATAGACATAATTATACCTCCCATTAAATTTATATTATTATATCATTTTTTATCTTACAATAAAAGTCTTTCTTTTTACACTATTTTTTGTTACACATCTTTTTTCTTATCATTTGTAATATCGCCATTACCACTTACCGGTATTGTTTCTCCTAAATAAGTTGGCTTTGGTTTGAATATACATTTTATAAAATCTTTATCCCTTGCTAATATTTCTCTTAATTCTCTATATGTTGCTCCTACATATTGTCTTGGATCTGCTCCAACTCCATAAGCTTCTAAGCCTAATTTATTAGCAATGTATAATGCTCTGTATAAATGATACTCTTGTGTGACTATTACAATTCTTTTAGCCTTAAATATTTCCTTTGCTCTATATATGCTCTCATATGTTGAAAAGCCTGCGTGATCCATAAAAATATTTTCTGAAGGCACTCCTTTTTCAATAGCATAGTTTTTCATTATGTTTACTTCATCATAATCTTCCTTGCCATGGTCTCCGCTCATTATTATTTTACTAGATACATTATTCTCATACAATTTGATACCTTCTAATAGCCTATCTTCTAACATATGGCTAGGCTTGTCTCCCCACACACCAGCACCTAGTACAATAATACAATCTATATCTGATAATTTATCATATTCATTTTCTTGAATTATTTGATTTTTTGTAGAAATTTTCACGTAAGCATTTATTCCAAATACACATGCTAAAATTACGATAATAATAACTATTAAATACACCATTACTTTTTTCATTTGCCTTCTCCTATTATTAGTTTAACTTTATCTAATTTGCATTATACCATACTTGTATATTTTTTCAACATTAGATTGAACATGTATAATTTTTTGTTTATTTATTCATATTTTGAATTTTCTTATAATTCTGAATTGCTATTGCATATAGTGTCATCAATATTACAATAACTATTCCATATACTATCGGCAATTTTTGCAAATCGAAAATTATTGCTATGTTCGTGAAGCAAATAATAAGAGTTAAGATGATTATTGACATCGTTGAAATTATTAGTTGTTTTGATGGTTTGCTCTGGATAAATGGTATTTTCGAGGTTCTCATTAAATGAATTATTACTGTTTGAGATATTATTCCATATGCAAACCAACCAGTCTGGAATAGTGTTGATTTTTCTATTGTGTTAAATTTCATTATAAACCACAGTGCTAAGAAGCACAACAAATCGAATATAGTGCTAATTGTTCCAAATACAAACATGTTTTTCTTTATTTCGCTAGTATTCCATTTTTTCAGGTTTAGCAAATATTCTGCATCTACATTGTCAAAAGGCATTCCTATTTGTGCAAAGTCGTTTAGTAAATTTTGTATTAATATGTGCACTGGAAGCATTGGCAAAAACGGAAGAGCTAAGCTGGCAATTATTATAGAAAGCATATTTCCAAAGTTCCCACTTGTGGCCATTTTTATATATTTTAGTATATTTGTAAATGTCTTTCTTCCTATTATAACTCCTTTTTCAAGCACGTTTAAATCTTTTTCTAGTAGAATTATGTCTGCGGTTTCTTTAGCAATATCAACCGCCGTATCTACCGATATTCCAACATCTGACTGTTTTAATGGTGGGCTGTCGTTTATCCCGTCTCCCATGTAGCCTACTGTATTGCCTTGTTCCTGATATATTCTTACAATTCTTTGTTTTTGAAGTGGTGATAGTTTAGAGTATAGATGACAATTTACTGATTTTTCTTTTAGCTCTTCGTCATTCATTTCTTCTATTTCTTTTCCAGTTAATCTATTTTCTGTTGATATATTTACCTTTTTGCAAACATTTACCGCAACTCCTTCGCTATCTCCTGTTAAGACAACTGTATCTACGCCATGTATTTTTAGAGCTTTAATTGCTTGTTTTGCACTTTCTTTTGGCGGGTCTAAGAAACCTACAAATCCTATCAACACCATGTCTTTTTCGTCATTTATTCCAAACGTTTCTACTCCATGTATATCATTTTTTTGAGCTACTGCAACTATTCTTAGCCCTTCTTTATTGTATTTTTCATATGTTTCATATGCTTTATTTTTTAATTTTTCTGTAAGTTCTACTGCCTCTCCATTTATGTCTATATATGCACAAATATGCATAATCTCGTCTACTGCACCTTTTGTTATTAGTTGCCTCTTTCCCATCTGATCTTTTAAAACCACGCTCATTCTTCTGCGTGAAAAGTCAAATGGAATTTCATCTTCACGTGTGTATGTTTCTTTGTAAATATTCATGTTTTCTTTTTCGGCTCTCGATATAATTGCTACATCTATCAAATTTTTTAGTCCAGTCTGAAAATAGCTGTTTAAAAAAGCATGCTTCAAAACTCTTTGACTCTCATTTCCTTCTAAGTCCATATATCTTTCTAGTACAATCTCGTCCTCTGTAAGAGTTCCAGTCTTGTCTGTACAAAGAATATTCATCTCTCCGAATGTTTGTATAGCACTCAATCTTTTTACAATGGTCTTATTCTTAGACATCTCTATTGCTCCGTTTGCAAGTGTAGAAGTCATTATTACTGGCAGCATTTCTGGTGTAAGCCCTACTGCAATTGTTATTGCAAAAATTAAAGCCTCCCACCAATTACCTTTCGTGAAGAAATTTATTGCAAATATCACAGGTATCATTATTACCATAAATTTTATTAAAAGCTTGCTAACACTATCTACTCCTCTTTCGAAGCTATTCTGCTCATTCGTACTATATATAGACTTTGCCATATTTCCAAAATACGTGTTGCTTCCGATTGCGAGCACAACTGCCGTCGCACGTCCGCTAACAATATTTGTTCCAGTAAATCCAATATTAGATAAATGTGTTAATTCTACGTCTTTTTCTCTTAACGTAGAAAACTTTTCTACAGGATTAGATTCTCCTGTTAATGAAGCTTGGTCAATAAACAAATCCTTGGTTTCTAAAAATCTCACATCTCCAGGAATCATATCTCCAGAAGAAAGCTTTAAAATATCCCCAGGCACAATATCTTCAACGTCAACCGTATTAGGGAGTTCGTCTCTTATTACATCTATTTTATTTGTAATAAGTCTTTTCAATTTTTGTGCTGCTTTATTCGAATTTGTCTGTTGAGAAAAAGATATCATTGCAGAAATAAAAACCGTGCTAATAATTAGTGTAAAAGTTAGATAATCTTTATTTGCAGTAAATACTACGTCTGTAAAAAAAGTAACTATTGCAACTATTATTAGCACGATATTAAATGGATTTATAAAGGCCTCTTTCAGCCTCTTAAATGTGGTATTGTTGTTATTTATATCAATTATATTTTTGCCATATTCTTCTTGTTTCTCATCTATTATTATACAGCTAAGTCCATTTTCTGATGTATCAAGTTCATGTAAAATTTCATCATTGTTCATCTGGCTGTATTTCTTTAAATTCTGTTCAATTGCATTAATTTTATCTGTATTCATTAGCTTTAAATGTGAATTCTCCTCATATAAAATACTAATAAATATTATGGTAATTTTAACGAAATTTATTACAATTTTTAGAACAGAATGAACCCTCATTTTTTGAGAGTTCATTTTTCTTGTAACCTATTCATTTATGTAATTATAATAATATTATTTCGAATCAAATAACATACTTTATTATTGATTGTTATAAAATTCTTCTATAAATTTTATAATGTCTCCATTGTTTTCTTTTACTTTTTCTTTTTGCAATAATGCATTTAAAGAAAAATATTCTCCATTTATATCTTTATCTACTTCGTAAAAATAATGGTGATATGTCCTTTTTTCTTTATTTGGTATTGAATATTTTTCATGTACTTTATCAAACAAATATTTTACGTTATTCGTGTTATATTTATTCTTTATTTCTTCAATGTCATTTCCTTTAATATTTGGAAATAAATACATTTTCCATCTTTCATCAAAATAATTTAAATATTTATCTCCTCTTTTTATCAATATAATTGAATGAACATGTTCCATTATCTTTCCTCCTACAAATTACCTTTCGAAATCTTCCTTTACTCTTCCAAATCTTTTTATTATTGTATCTATATCTTTTTGTGTTAATCCTTCTCCAAGTCCTCGTCCATTTGCATCTGATACCTTTACTAAATGTCTAAGCATTTCTTTATCAAATGAATCGTAAATTTCATCGTCCAATATGATATAATCTTCTACTCTATTATGCTCTAAAAGCCACTGTTTTATTTCGAGTCCCCTCTCCCAATTAATAAACGGTGTCACATCAAAGTAAATTTCATATTTTGCTAATAGCTCCCTTAGTGTCCCAATATCGTTTGAATTTCTCCATGAGGAGGTTAAAACTGTTTTTGCACCTGTTTCGTCAATTGCTTTTTTTAATAATTTAACCTTGTCTATATCTATGTGTCTTTCTATTCCTTGCACATTTTTTGCTCTATCTATATAGTCATCTGAATTTAAGACCCCATCTATATCTAAAAAAATAACTTTCAATATTTTTCTCCCATTATTATCTCAATTTTATGCCACAATTATATCGTAATTGATAATTAATTTCAATATTTATAATACAGAAAAATCGGCACCATACTCTCGTTCGAAAGCATGATGCCAATTTTGTTTTAAGCCTTTAGTATAAGGCTTATTGTTAGTCCACTAATGTTGTTGTACCAGTTTTGTAAATTTTTACTTTAACAGTTTGTCCTTTTTCAAGAACATTCCATTTTTCAAAATTCACACTGATTTCAAGGGTTCTTTTTTCTTTTTCGTCGGATATGCCAGAAATTTTGTACTCTTCATTTCTTTCTGAAACTCTCTCATCATAATTAAGTTTCACTTCTCCCCAGTAAGGTTCCTTATCGTTTCCACTCGTGTTTACAGGCCTTTCGTAAACGTACCTATCAATGTCATAATAATATTTCATTGCATAAACAGGCTCGTCACGATATATGGGCTCTTGGTATTCTTCAGTTTCATAATAAGTCTCATATACAGGAGTACTTATTATTTCTTCCTCAAAATAGCCGTTTCCCATGTCTATTAATGTAGTACTATACTCGTAATGTGATAGCCTCTCTCTTGCAACTTCTCTGGTCCGAGTTTCGTAATGGTCCAAAACAGATTGATAATGGTGGAATTCCATTTTTTGAGACGTTATTCTGCCTCCAGCTGGAACGCTCCAATCGCTTTCATGAAAAGTTCTGTTTTGTTCGATGCTAATGCTTCTACTCCATGAAAAATCTGTGATTTCCATGTTTGCTTCTTTTGGCGTAAATAAGAATACTACTCCAATAATAGAAAACAAAACGGCTAAAACAATAGCAATAACTTTTTTGTTTAAAAAAATATTTGCTAAATTGTAAGAACTAAAATCATGCTGTGAATAATCTTCTTGCTGGCTTTCGAAGTGCTGATACTTTTCTTCTTTTTCGTGGTTCTGCTCAAATTCATTTTCTGTAGTTTCTGCTTTTCCAGATTCTTTTTCTCTGTTTGCCTCCTGTACTTGAAAATAATCTTTGCTTTTGCCTCTTTCTGCTCCACACGACATACACTTAGTGAGTTTTGCCGAATTGTAGCTGCCACAAAATTCGCACATCCAATCAGGTTCTTTGCTAATTTTGGTTGCCTCGTCTTCTGGAACATAGTCCTTCGGATCATCAACATAAAATTTTACATCTTCGCCTCTTGGTCTGCCACAATTAGGGCATTCTCTTTCGCTACCACGTATGCCTTTTGTACCACAGTAGGAACAGTCCCACCGTCCAACGACAATTTTACCCATTTTTCAACCTCCTTAGTGGTCTATTTATAAAAAGGTAACTTTTTCTATTATATCACAAAATTGGATTAGATGACAGCCTTTTTAGCCTATATTTTATTCATAACTCCTAAAAATTTATAATTTTCTCCCAAGGTAGGTCTTTTTTTCCAAAATGACCGTAGTTTGTTGTTTGTCTATAAATTGGTCTTTGTAAATCTAGATAATTTATTATGCCTCTTGGTGTTAAATCAAAAGTCTTATCTATTTTTTCTACAATCTCTTCTTCTGGAATCGTATTTGTTCCATAGGTATTTACATAAATAGACACTGGTTTAGCAACGCCAATACTATATGCAATTTGAATTTCACACTTTTTTGCATAACCATTTGCAACAATATTTTTCGCAATATGTCTTGCCATATAAGAAGCCGAACGGTCAACTTTTGTTGGGTCCTTTCCAGAAAAGGCTCCTCCACCATGTCTTGCAGCACCACCATAAGTATCAACTATTATTTTTCTACCTGTAAGTCCACTGTCCCCCAGCGGTCCACCTATTACAAATCTACCTGTTGGATTAATAAAATATTTCGTGTTTTCATCTAACAAATTAGCTGGGACTGTTGGCTTTATAACTTTTTCAATTATGTCTTTTTTTAGAACATTCATATCAACATCCGGCAGATGTTGTGTAGAAACAACAATTGTATCAACCCTTACAGGCTTTTCTCCATCATATTCAACTGTAACCTGAGTCTTACCATCTGGTCTTAAATAGTCTATTATTTTTTCTCTTCTAACTTCGGTCAATCTCTTAGAAAGTTTATGTGCAAGTGAAATTGGAAGAGGCATCAACTCCTCTGTTTCATCACAAGCATAACCAAACATTAACCCTTGGTCACCAGCTCCTTCAGACTCAACATCTTTACCTTCTTTATCTTCAAGCGATTTATCAACCCCTAGTGCAATATCTGGAGATTGCTTAGATAAATTTATGTATATTTTGCAAGTTCTGTAATCAATATCATACTCACTATCAGCATATCCAACTTCTTTTATAGTATCTCTTACAACTTGCTCTATATCAACATTTGCAGTCGATGTAATTTCTCCTGTTATAAAAATTTCACCTTTACCCGCAACAGTCTCGCAAGCGACTCTTGCATTCTTATCTTTTGCCAAATAACTATCCAGAATACTATCTGATATATAATCACATAGCTTATCTGGGTGTCCTTCTGTAACACTCTCTGATGTAAATAATCTTTTCATATTTTCCTCCTTCAAAACCGCCCATTAGTGACGCCCCTTTTGGGGCGAAAACCATCACTCAATTAGACATGCTTTTTATCTAAAACGTTTTCTTTAACAATTCAATCTAATTGAAATATTTTTCAATCTTTCTATAAAAACTAAAAAAACTTGTACTAACGTAGGTACAAAGTTTAACGATTCTTAGAAATCATCATTCAAAGTACATTCCGTAGCTTTGTCGGTATTAGCACCTAACTTGATAGGTTGCTGTGGAGTCGTAAAGCCGATTCTTTCGTCCACTCTTGATAATATATATATTACAAAAATTATTATACAAATTAAATATATTTATGTCAAGTGTTTTTGCAATTTAGAAACGCACAATTTAGAGACGAAGAAAAAAACGTACCTGTGCATTATTTTTTCGTCCAAAAAGGGGCGTCCCTATTGGGCGTTATACCACATATTCAATCTGATTATGCGGAAAATATTTATGCATTTCTTCTCGTAGGAATTTTTCTCCTTCTTCGCGTATATAGTCTTTATACATATATTTTCCTCTGCCACGTCCTCTCATTAATTCTGGACTATATAAATCTATGGCATTTGGAAATGCTTCTGTATTTATTGCCTTGTGAACAAAGCTATACGTCATAAAAATAATTTCAAAGAATGCCTGCTTCATAGCTTTTTCATTTAAATTTTCATATAAATATTTTATTAAATTTGAATATAGCTCTTTCCAATTTTCTACTAATATTACAGGTGCTATCAATATTCCGATAGGATAGCCGGCATCTGCTAATTTATTTATAGCTTGAACTCTATTTCTTAATCTCGATGTACCGAATTCAACTTTGTTAATAATTTCTTCTGGGTTTACACTCACTCTAATAGTAACTTTTCCATTATGTTTTAAAGGCAAAATGTCATCTACCATGTCAAACTTAGTAGGAAGAGTTAAATGTCCCTTTGAAGTATTAGCAAAGTTTTCAATAGTCCATACTAAATTATTTGTAATTGTATTTTCTAAAACTAAATCACTGTTGCTTCCAATTTCAAAAGTTAAATCTTTTTCTGAATTTTGAGCAGTTCTTATAATTTTATCTAGCATCTCTTCTCTGTTCACAAACAGCCTCAAATACGCACACTTATTGTAATTACACACAAGATAACAATACATACACATTGCTGTGCAACCAGAAGATGTATATGGAACTAGAAAATCTGATGTCTTATGATTTGGAACAAATTTATGTGTTTTTCTAATTCCTATTATCAGATTTCTCTTCATATCCGCAAAATCCTTATTTTGCTTTTTTCTCATTTCTTCAATATTATTATGATTGTCAATCATTACTCGTGGAACATCAGCATATTTTTCTAATAACTCTCTTCCAAGTGCATAATTTTCAATATTATTTTCACAATATAAAGCCTTTGGCTTAAACATACTACTCACCCATAATATGTTATCCAAAAGCTTATATTTTAAACATTTATTCAAACAAACTAAATATTTTTATGTTAAAATACACCTTTTCATCATTTTTATTCTTTTAGTCATTATTTAAAAAGTTCATCACTAGGTCAATAATTACATCTTTTTCTTTTGGATTTGATTCTGCAATTAATAAAGTAAGTGCTGTTAACGTATTATTGTCAATTACTTGTTTCCCATTTTTATATAGTATCCCATAAAAATTTAAGAAATATATAAATAAAGTTGCTGCGATTCTTTTATTTCCATCTGCAAACACATGATTTTTTACTATTAAATATAAGAAATTAGCTCCTTTTTCTTCAATACTTTTATAAATATCTTGTCCGTCCGAAACTTTGATAAATATTACCGATAATAGATTCTAGTCCCTTATTTCTTTCAACTGCAAAAAGTGAACTTTCCTCATTAAATCTCAATTTGTTAATTATACTTATACATTCTTGATATTCAATTTTTCGTGTATCTAAGTTTCCTTGAATTTTCTTTAATGTCTTATGGTCATAATCATCCAATAAATCTAATGCCTTTGTGTATCCTGCAATTACCTTTAATATTTCTTTTGCATCATTGCCTTCAAGTCTTTCATCAATACGATTAGCAAGATCTATTAGCTTTACAGTTTTTTCTAAATAATCTAATCTCTTTTGATTTATTGCATAGCCTTTTAACATATAATCTTTTAATACATTAGTTGCCCATTTTCTAAATAAAATACCATTTTGTGATTTAACACGGTAGCCAATAGAAATAATCATATCTAAATTGTAATAGTTAGTTGGTTTATCAGCAAATTCGGAATTTCCGAATTTTGTCATAGTTTCATTTTCTACTAATTCACCTTCTTTATAAACATTTTTAATATGTTCATTAATAGTTGATTTAGCTTTTCCAAACAATTTTGCCATTTGTTCTTGTGTAAGCCACACCGTTTCATCTTTTAGGTTTACCTCTAATTTTACTCCTTGGTTTTCAAATAAAATAATTTCATTTCTTTTTTCGTCCATAAGAACACATCCTTTATATAAAATTTAGTTCTTAGTATATTTGTTGTTATCTATAAAATATTAATTATTTTTATTTTTGAACTATTGTATCTATTTTATAATAAGAACAAATATTTGTCTATACTAAAATGAAATTTTTTCTTCAATAACTAAAAGCGAAGCACTTCTGCTCCGCTCTTTATAATTTTATTTAATTGCTAACTCTTTGCTTTTTTCTACTATACTGCATATTAAGTCTACAACATTATTTATTCCAATAGAGTCGCTATTTACGCAAATATCATAATTTGATGGTGTCTCCCATCCTCTTTCTGTGTAGTATTCGTAGTGGTTTGATCTTAGTTTGTTTATTCTTGCAATTTCTTTTTCTGCCTTTTCTTTATCCATATGATAAAATTCAGTTGCTCTTTTTATTTTATTTTCCATGCTACTACTTACAAATATTTTCAAAACATTCTTTTTGTCTTTTAATATGAAGTCTGCACATCTTCCAACTATTACACAAGATTCCTTATCAGCTAAATTTTTTATTAAGTTTGATTCTTGTATAAATAGTTCGTCAGAGTTATTCAGACCAGCATAATAGCCATTATTGAAATTGTCGAAAACAGTTCTTTTTTGTTCGTTGTCTTTTATATATTCTTCTGATAAGCCTGTTTCTTCTGACATTTTTTCTATTATATTCTTGTCATATAGTTTAATTCCTAGTTTCTCTGCTACCAATTTTCCGATATATCTTCCACCAGAGCCGTATTCTCTTGCAATTGTGATTACAATTCCGTTGTTATCTACGGCAGTTTCTGGTACTTCTTTTCTTTCTGCTTTTTCTGTTTCTACTCCTTCATTCTTCATGTTTCTTGTTTCTTTTATTAGAAGTATAACAGCCAATACAAATGCTAATCCATCAGCTACCGGTCCAGCACTTAATACACCCATTATTCCATAGATTCCACTCAATATTATCATAGCAGGAATCAATATAACAATTTGTCTTGAAAGCGATAATATAGCACTCTTTGTGCTTTTTCCGATTGCCTGAAAGAATATTCCTGATGGAATTTGAACACCATTGCAAATGCAAAGTAATAAATATGTTCTAAATGCTAAACATGCGAATTCCATGTATTTTGCATCACCATTACCAAATATTAAGATTAATTTATCTGGTATTGTTTGGAACAATATGAATGCTATTGTGCTTATTACCAAGCTTGACCCTAAAACAATCTTTAACGTTTTCCTTACTCTGTCATATTTCTTAGCACCATAGTTATATCCAATTATAGGTTGACTTCCTGCAGCAATACCAATTATTATGCTATTTAATATCTGATTTATCTTCATTACAATTCCAAGAACAGTAATTGGAGTCTCGGCTCCATAATCGCTTTGAGCTCCATATTTTCCAAGTAAATTATTCTCAGCTGCCATAACGCACACAATACTCATTTGAGTAATAAAACTGCTTACGCCAAGCATTGAAACCTTTTTGCATACCTCAGCTTTTAATTTAAAGCTATCTTTTGACAATTGTATAGATTTAAATTTCTTGATATATGCAACATTCAATATAAATGTAAGCACCTGACTTATTACAGTTGCAATAGCTGCTCCAGCAACTCCTTTGTGAAATACAAATATAAATATTGGATCTAATATTGTATTTAAAATTGCACCAGTAACCATGCTTGTCATAGCAAATTTAGGATTTCCATCTGCCCTAATAATTGAGTTCAAAGTTGTTCCAATCATCGAAAAAGGAAAACCAATTGCTATAATTCTTCCATAAGTCATTGCTAAGTCTCTTAGCTTATCAGTACATCCAAATAGTGTTAAAAGTTCTGGTAAAAAAATTAGTGTAATTACGCAGAAAATTATTGATACAATTGCAGATAATAATATTCCATTGCCAATTCCTTTTTCTGCTTCTTTTTTCTTCTTTTCTCCAAGTTTTAAACTTAAATATGCTGATGCACCATCTCCAAACATTAGAGAAAATGCTAAACCTATCATTACTAGTGGGAATACTACGTTTGTAGCACCATTTCCCAGTGTTCCTACCCCTTGTCCAATAAATATTTGGTCAACTATATTATATAATGAGTTTACCAGCATTGAAACAATGCAAGGAATAGAAAACTTTAATATTAGTTTTCCTATTTTTTCTTTTCCAAGTATATTTTCTTGTTCCATTTTTTAGTTAATTCCTCCCCTTTTTCAATAAAAAGACATAAATATCAGGTTGGAGAAAAGCACTAAGTTTTTCTCACAACCCTTACTCTCTTTTTTGTTAGCTTGATTATTATACCACTTAGAAAGAAAAAAAGTCAATCAAAATTTTAAATTTTTTACGGAATTATTCAACAACCTTTACTCCCAATAAATACATTAAATCTATTGCTTGCATTTGGTTTATTTTTGCACCTTTTATATCTTCAAGTGAAACTGCAATTTGGTCTATATTACTATTTGATAAATCTATTCCATTTAAGCTTGTTTTAAAAAATTGTGTACCTGTTAGGTCCGCTTCTTTAAAGTTTATATTTTTAACTTTATTTTCCTGCAAACTTCCACTTCTGATTGATGTATTATTAAAGAATATTCCTCTTAAATTACTCATTGATATATTAGCATACCCCATATTTGAATCTATAAATCCAATATCAAATAAAACATTTTCTATAAAATTACATCCAGTTAGCTTGCAATTATTAAATTCACATCTTATAAAGCTACAATTATCAAATGTAGTGTTTGAAAAATTACAGTTACTAAACTCTACATCTGTAAAAGATGTTTTTTCAAGCCTGCTATTTATTATAGAAACATTATTAAATATTGCCTTATTGCAAGTAAAATCAAAAACTTCTAAATTGTTATTCGAATAATCTTTTACCTTAACATTTTCTAATTCATCGTTTTCTATTAATTCACTTTGTAAATCTTCAATAGTTCTTAAATTATCAAACAACATCTTTTGTGGTTTTAATATATTCATTCTATTCTCCTTATCTTCTCACTTTTGCTTTGATATTTGTACACTTCTCCTTACTTGTCTCTTTTGCATACTTTTTCTAGTTCTTCTGCTGTTAATTCTCTACACTGGCCTTCTTTTAAATCACTTGGTAATTGTAAGCCTCCCATTGATATTCTGTGTAATCTTACTACTTTTGCTCCAAAGCATCCAAACATTCTTTTTATTTGATGATATTTTCCTTCTGTTATCGTTATTAATGCTGTATTTTTATCTTCTACCACAATCGTTGCAAGGCAACATACATGGTCTTTTAGAATAATTCCTTGTTTGAATTTTTCTTTCATCTCTTCTGTTATGTCTATATCTATTTGCACTCTATATGTTTTTTCTATGTGTTTTCTTGGAGCTAGTATGTTGTGTGCAAACTCGCCATCATCTGTTATAATCATCATTCCAGTAGTGTCTTTGTCTAATCTTCCTGCTGGGAACAATCCTTTTCTCATGTATTGCTCAGGTACTAAATCTAATACCGTCTTTGCTGTTCTATCTTCTGTTGCTGATATGTATCCCTGTGGCTTGTTGAGTACTAGGTATATGTGTTTCTTCATATCTAATTTATTTTCATCTATATATATTGTATCTCGTAATTCATCAAACTTCTGTTCTGGCCTTTTTACAATCTCGTCATTTACTCTTACTTTCTTCTGAGATATAAGCTTTTTAACATCTTTTCTTGAATAGTTAGTTTGAGAAGCTATTATTTTATCTATTCTTTCCACGCTGATTTCTCCTTATTATTACTATTTAATTATTATATCTTGACTAATATCTATATTGCTTTACATTACATTATATATGGTAAAAGGCCAGCAATAAATTTCTCTATTGCTAGCCTCTACCTTATTCAGCTTTTTCAAGAGTTGCAATATGCAAACCCATTACATCTTGCTGAATCAATTTCCATCCTTCTGGAACCACGCACTTAGTAACATCAAAATTTGGGGGAAGTTCTATGTAAGAACTATCATTAGAATAAACTGCTTTAGAATTAGTATTAAGTTTCACAAATTCTATCAAAGCCTCCTCCTTAGTCTTCTCAACTTTCTTTTGATATTGTTTCAACCAATCAATATACGAGTTTACAATGTTCAATAAAGCTTTAAAATCCTTATCAGACAACTGGTTGCCACAGCAGTATAACTTATTGATTAATTTTCCAAAATTGTTTTCTGTATTTTCAAAATTACCTGTTAATGATGTTGAAGAAATTGGAAACAAATATGGAATATGTAAATCCTTTGCCATTTCATAGAGCAACCTCTCATATGGGATTTCAAATAAATTACATATTCTCAGTAAATCTTTAATTTCACTAAGCTTATAATATGTAATTTTCCCTGTTTTCTTTGATTTTGTTTCTGTACCAAGCTCTATTCTTGTATATTGTGTTGGACTGAGTTTTACAACTCCAGCCACATCCCGAACGCTTAATCGATGTGCATCTCTTGCGTTTCTCATAATTTGCCCAGCGCTATAAGTTGATTTAGTTGACTTTTTCCCTTTTTTGACCATAATTATGCCTCCAAAAAAGATTTAAACTAAGCATATAAAATTAAACTTATGGTGTCATTAACCATATGCACCATATTATACCATGCATCTACTTAAAAGTAAATATCTCTTTTTTTGATAAAAAATATATAAGCTGAGAATTTTCGCTCCAAAAAGGGCGTCCCTATTGGGCGAAAATGAAGCAATCTTTATCATGAGATATAATCACTCCTATTGCCTGTAAATATGAATATATGATTGTTGAGCCTACAAATTTCATTCCTCTTTTTTGTAGGTCTTTTGAAATAGCGTCAGAAAGTGGAGATGTTGTCTTATCTATTTCATAGTATGTTTTTCCATCTGTAAAAGTCTTTAAATAATTATTGAACGAACCAAATTCTTTTTGAATATCCTTAAATATTTTAGAATTGTTTATGCTTGCTTTTATCTTTAATTTATTTCTGATTATTTCTTTATTTTGTTGCAGTTCTATAACCTTTTCATCATTATATTTGCATACTTTATCTATATCAAATTTATCATATGCCATTTCAAAGGCTTGTCTTTTATTTAGTACACACTCCCAAGAAAGTCCAGCTTGAAAAGATTCTAATATGAGCATCTCATATAAATATTTCTCATCAAAGTTTGGTTTACACCATTCTTCATCATGATATTTTATATATAGTGGATTCTTCATATTACACCACTTACATCTCTTTTTATTATCCATGTAAACTCCTATCTAATAAAGTATATCCTTCAGTATATTTTAGACATTGCTCTTCTAGTAGCTTAAAATTGCAACATCTTTCTCTCACAGTTTCTGGCAGTTTTCCTTTGTTATATAAAGTATATAATTTATATGATTTATCCTTTACCTGAATATAATTTGCATTTAGCCAAGCTAACTGTTCTTTTAATAGTTTCTGGTATTTTTCTTCATTTAGAGTTAAAGTTGATTGATTTAAATCAATAATAGAATAATAATCGCTTTTTACTGGAATCATGTTATTAAAATTCACAGCTCCAAGTTCACCATTTTTTATCTTTAGAAAATCAATAGTATTCTTCATTTTCTTATGCTTCTGTTTTGGACTAGATAATGGTGCAAAATATTCACAATCTTCTATCTTGAATAATATTCCCACAAAAGGTCTAATCTCTTTTTCATTCATATTGTAGGCTACTCTTGAATCAAATTTTCTTAAATAGTTACAATAATTTGTATCCACTCTTATAATTTGTAAATTTTTAATCATACCAACCAGCTCCTTAAACATTTTCTGCATTATATCACATGCGTACATATGTTTGCAAGTGTTTTTCTAAAATTTGTAAAAAAAGATTAGAGCTTTACACTCTAACCTTCCTTTTTTAAGTTCCAATTTAATGGCTGGATTCACCGCTTTTTTAAGTTCCAATTTAATGGCTGGATTCACCAACTTTTTTGAGAATCTTTTCTCTTGGTATTACCTTATGGCTAACACCATATTCTTTATATATTATAATATACATTTTTATTATATTCAAGTATTTTCTAATTATTAAAAATTATTCTTTCTCAATTATTTTTCTTGCATATGAACATGTTGCTGTTATCTTTTTATTATATTTTTGAGAATTTTCTATAACATTTTCTACTAACTTTCTTGCTATGCCTTGTCCTTGATAATCACTATCAACTTCTGTATGTGTTATATTCCAAATATCATCTATTTCCTCAAAATCACATTCGCCAACCTTTTTCTCGGAGTCATATGCAATCGCCTTGTTCTCATCCAATTTAAATACTATTTCTATCATAATATCTCCTTTTTAATATCAGACTCTACTTATTTTAGTGTTGTGCTATTATTTATTATCAATGTACTGTACATAAATAACACATCTTGGTCTTTAAATTCTATATATTGATTTAGCAACTTTGGTGATATATATCTTGTATCGACCACCGTTATTTTACTATATCCTGTAACCAATAATGGAATTAAACTGCTACCATAAGAGTCCCTAAATACTATTAGTTCTTTAGTACCATTATAATCTGGATTCTCTATTGTTAGCATTGGCGTTGCTCCTGATAGATATACATCATATTTATCTAAACTATTTATTTTATTTAAATTGTAAATACCAGAATACTCTTTTGTTTCATAATTATATACCTTGCATCTTTTTAATGTGTCATTGGTTAGTACTTTTATTTCGTCGTTTTCACTGCTAATTGGAAGTTGGCCACTATATACGCCTTTAAAATCAGTAATTCTTATAGTTTCATAATCTTTTGATATGTTTGCATTCATCTGATTTGCGATTTTTTCTGCAATCTTTAATATATTTTCTTGTTTCCAGTGTGTATCTGTCTTATAATAGTCTGATAATTCTAGCAAATCATTTATTTTTATGTATTCAGCAAATGTTAAACTTTTTTCTAACATATTTTCCATTTTGTTATAATCTAACTTTAAATTGTCCTTATCCACAAAATAATTTTTATCTGGAACTATAGTGAAATATACCTTGTTATTCTCTGTCAAATACTGGTTTGCTATTTGTTTTACCTTGTTTGAAAGATTTTCAATAGATTTCTCATTTAGCGGATATTCTTGATTTATGATATATCCATTGTATTCATATAAATTATTATAATCTTTCTTTTTGAAAATATTTAATTCGGTTTCTACCTTTAATTTTCTCAAATTATCTCTGTAGGTAAACTGGTCTGTTGTATATTTATCAAATTTTTCGAAAAATTTTCCATTGAATAACTTATATATAGAAAAACTTGGAAACTGTTCTAACTTTCTTCTTTCCGAAATCGATATAGTACCGTCTTTTTTAGCAATATTTACAATCATAGTTATAACTAAGACGCTCACAAACATTATCGTAATAACTACGTTTTTTACTTTATCACTCATTTTTATTGTTTCCTTTCTTAAGTTGGAAAAGAATTATAATTTTGGCTGCGTCAAATTTCATTTCAAACGCGGTTACATACAGCAAGTATGCGCCCTTGCCTTTGAAACTTATTTTCTTTGCCAAAATTTAATTCTTTTTCAACTTGACACCTCATTAAAATCTAAAATAAAGAAATGGATTATACGAATTATCAACTAAGTATGCTGTTACAATCAATATAATTATTACCATTGCTATTGGTTCTAGTATATTTATAATTTTGTTCATTACCGACTTTGTTTTTAATTTTTCAATTATATTTTTCAAAATTGGAGTTGCTCCGATTATCGCTATTATTATTGTAATTAAGTAACTTCTTAGATAATATATTGTGTAATCGTTTATTATGCAATTAGAATTTGCACCAAATAATCCTGAAATATTAGTAAATGCTTCCTTCATTGTGCCCGCATTAAATATTATAAAACTTATCATTACAATAAAAATTACATATAATCTCTTGAAAATATTTGGAAGTTTTTCTATGTATTTCCCAAGCCATAATTTTTCTATTATTAATAATATTCCAAACATTAATCCCCATATTACAAAGTTCCAACTTGCTCCATGCCAAATACCAGTAAGAAGCCAAACTATAATAAGATTTCTCACAAGTATTAATTTTCCTTTTCTACTTCCTCCTAGAGGAATATAAACATAATCTCTAAACCACGAACCTAGCGAAATATGCCATCTTCTCCAGAATTCTGTTATGCTCTTTGATATGTATGGGTAGTTAAAGTTTTCTAAGAAGTGGAAACCAAATATTCTTCCCAGTCCTATTGCCATATCTGAATAAGCCGAAAAATCAAAGTATATTTGTAGCATGTACGAGATTGCAAATAGCCAATATAACACTACACTCTTTTCATCAGTTGCTGAAAATTTGTTACAAAATTCACCTAACATATTTGCGATAAGTACTTTTTTTGCAAGTCCTATAACAAATCTTCTAGTTCCATAGGCAAAATTTTCAAAGCTATGTTTTCTGTTAGAAAGCTCATCCTCAATCGTTTCATATCTTACAATTGGCCCTGCAATTAGCTGTGGAAATAAAGCTACATATGTTGCTAAATTTAAGAAATTTCTTTGAACCTTAACATTTCCTCTAAACACGTCAATCTCATAACTGATAATTTGAAAAGTATAAAATGATATTCCTATTGGCAATGCTAGCTGTAATAAGTTAAGTTTTGCGTTAAAAATACTATTAATATTTGCAATTAAAAAATCTGTGTATTTAAAAAATACTAACAATCCTATATGAATTGCAAGAGTGACTGTCAAAATGCTTTTCTTTTTGTATTTAGCTATTAAAATGGCTCCTATATAAGCAATAAAAATTTCTGCTAACATCAAGAAAATATATTTTGGTTCACCATAAAAATAAAATACCATAGAAGCAATAAATAACACGAAATTTTTCGCCTTCTTTGGCACAATAAAATACGCAATCAATACAATTGGTAAAAAATAATATAAAAAGCTAATACTTGTAAAAAGCATGTTTCCTCCTTTCGCCCAATAGGGACGCCCCTTGGGGGGCGAAAACTTGTTAATTATTTTTTTAAAAAAATTCCGCCCAAAAAGGGGCGTCCCTATTGGGCGAAATTTTTACATTACTGCTGGCATTTCTGGTGGTAGTTCTATATCTTCCTCATCAGATACCTTTTCTAATTCTTTTCCTATATTATTATTTACATATTCTTTAAATGCTTCATATACTGGTTTTGCCCAGTCTTCGTCTGACATTACCATAAATATTGTATTTCCGCTGTTTGTTATATATAAGTTACTTGCTGAAACACAAATCCATTTTGCCATGTCGATATTGTCTAGCATTTCTTGTTTCATCTTTTCTACATTAGCACCCGATTTTACTTTTACTGCAACTGCTGAATATGCTTGTGAAGACATTGATGGTTCAGATACAACAAGTGTTTCTACATTTTCGTTTGATTGCAAACCTGTATAATCTTTTACAGCTACGGCATCACTTGCATCAATTTTAGCTGTTTCTAAATCTGGCAATTCATCTCCTAATTTATTATAGATAGATTTAAACATTGCCTTCATTTGAGAAGCTGTCTCTATTGTACTACTTTCTCCTTTTGTTTTTTTACTGTTTCCTACAACTACTCCTATTGTAATTGCAAGAACTACGATTACTGCAATAACTATTGCGATAATTGTTTGTTTTTTCATAATTTTAAAATTCCTTTCTTTTATTTTTTACTCTACTTATACTTTAACATATCCAAGCATATAAAGTAAATAGATTTTTCTAATTTTATAACTTCTTATCACTTATTGTTTCCTTTTATAAAAAATCCCCTGCAACAGACATAATTTTTTTCTTCGTCTGTTGCAGAGGATTATCTTCGAATGGCTATTTTACTTTAGCAAGCCATTCATGGCATTGTCTAACATAGAAAGATCTTTCTCACCAACCTCTACATTTTCAATCCATGTCTTGAATCCACTAAACCTTTCTTCTTGGATAAGTGAGTAAGACAGGACCAACTTTTTTTGGTCCTCGAATTTTTCAGGTGTTGTCTTCTCATCTTTCAGGCATTCTTTCAGTCTTAGAAGAGCTACATTAAAAAGAAATCGTCTGTTATCCTCTTCAATCTGAAGCAGCTTTACATAGCACTCCCAACCATCTAAATTTTTGTTTTCTTTCTTAAATTCCCTTACACGATAATGATGATAAAACTGTTTCACGATTGGTAACTCTGTAATTTTCATTGCTACGTCTTTTAATAGCATCTGCCGATATTGATAATCTGACAAAAACATTTTCAATTTCATACTCCTAACCTCTCTTTTGTTAGTATAACATCTGCCTTGCACTTTAGTTGCCATTGTCAATTTGACTTTGGTATTCAACAACTTTTTGTACAATTTTATATTTTACTATATTTTACATAAAATGTCAATTAAAAATCAATACAAAATGCTAATATGCAAGATTTTTTCATCCAGCATATTAGCATTTTAATCTTTATATTACATTATATTGTTTCAAAATAAGTTCTATATCTGTTCCTTCTATCTTTTTTAGAAGTTCTTTCACTGCCATTCTTTGTGGTAAATTCATATCCATATCTGTTGCTTTCTTGCCATCTCTAAGTTTTACAGTTGCATTCAATAAGTCTCTTATGTCATACACACTGCCCCATACTTCTGGCACTCCTCTATCTACATTTAACAAAGTGTAAACGGCTTCCATTGCTGTACGTATAGAATATTCTGTTGTAAATATTGTATCTCTTTTGGTTTCTGCAAATTGTCCTAAGAATGCAAAATTTACACTTCCCTTTGGTACAACAAGTGGTCTATCGCCATCTTTTCTTGGCATGAAGAACGCTGTTATATATGGCATCATGCATGGAATTGTATTTGCACTTTTTTCCGCCATATCTTCTATTTGATTTTCTGGTACACCAATATGGTATAGCCATTCCATACAAATTTCTTTTCCTGTACATTCTCTCATTGGCTTTTTAACAAAGTTTCCTGGCTTATCTGTAAATAATCCGTAAATCCAACCAACTAATTGGTCTTTTGGTTGACTTCTAAATTGTGGTTGACGGTTAAATGTCCAGCTTAATAACCAGTTAGAATCTTTACATGTTACTATTCCTCCAGTTACAACCTTTCCGCTAAATGGATCTCTCTTACATATTTTTTCTACATAAGGTGGAATTCTTCCATCTAAAGTAGTAACTGTTGCGCTCATCCAATTTGTTTGTTCTGGGTCTGAGCAGAATTTATCTGGGTGACCAAATTCATCACATTGGTCAGCTATTTTTCTCCACATATCCCAGCCACCACCTGGTTTTATTTCTGGGTCAAATGGAGCTGGCGTGTTTTGGCTTCCAAGTCTTGCATTTTCAACACATCCACCATTCGTAATAAATACTAAATCATTTTCCGTTAAATCTATAGAATTTTGATTTCCCTCTGTAGTATATATTATTCTTTTTGCCACTTTCTTATATTCTTGAATGTCGAATTCAATATTTTCAACTTTTGTGTTGTAATGGAATTGAACTCCGAATCCATCCAAATACTTAATCATTGGCAATATCATAGATTCATATTGATTATATTTTGTAAATCTTAAAGCCGTAAAATCTGGTAATCCTCCAATATGATGTATATATCTTTGTATATATAACTTCATTTCCAATGCACTGTGCCAATTCTCAAAGGCAAACATGGTACGCCAATATAACCAGAAATTTGAGTTTAACACTTCATCATCAAAGAAATCTGTAATCTTTTTATCGTATAATTCTTCATTTGGAGTAAAGAACAATTTTAATATTTCCATTGCACCTTTATCAGACAAGCCAAATTTCTTATCTGTATGTGCATCTTCACCTCTATTTACAGTTGCTCTCATTAAAGAATAATTTGGATCTTTCTTATTAAGCCAATAATATTCGTCTAAAACACTTACCCCTTCTGTTTCAATCGATGGAATTGAACGGAACAAATCCCACATACATTCAAAGTGGTTGTCCATCTCTCTTCCACCACGCATAACATATCCCAAATTGTCATACTTATATCCATCACATGCTCCACCTGGAATTGCGTCCTTTTCAAGAATGTGAACTTTTTCACCTTTCATCTGTCCATCACGAACTAAAAAACAAGCTGCAGCAAGAGCTCCAAGTCCAGAGCCTATAATATATGCTGATTTATCATCAACGCCCTCTGGTTTAACAGGTCTTGCAAAAGCTTCGTAATTTCCACTACTATAATACATAAATTTTACCTCCTTAGTTTTAATAAATTTATTATAAAAATAAAAATTTGTAATTTTCAATAACCAGTTTTTTCATAATGTCAAAAAATTTTACAAATTTATATAATTGTCAAAAATTTATTAAACAATCAGTAAATATTTTACCTATCATTTCTTAAATTATACAAAGCTTTTTTAAAACTTCCATCTAAAATTTTACTTAACTTTTCTATTATTTCTTTTGGACTTTCCTTCATGCCTTCTTCTATCCAATTCTGAATTATTCCTACAAATGAATATCTATAAAATGTAGCTATAAAAGTCTTATCTTCGTCTTGTACCTTTATGCTTTCTTTTTCCGCTTCTTCATCGATTACATTTTTCAATAATTTATCAGTATGTTCATATATAAATTTGTTTACATATTTTCTACTTATTGAGTTATATGTATTTCTCACAAAATCCTTATTATCTTGCACATAATTAAAAATACTAAGAAATCCTTCCTGCCACTTTTCATATGTATCTTTATCGTGAATAATTGGTTTAATAACCTCATTAGTATATATCCACTCTATCAAATCATATACATCTGCAAAATGATAATAAAAAGTTTGCCTCTGTATTCCACAATCATCTGTTATATCCTTAATAGATATTTTTGTTAATTCTTTTTGAGACAGCAACTTCTTTAAAGATGTAGCTAATGCTCTTTTCGTAATTTCCGACATACTGTACCTCTTATAACATATTTCTAATATATTGTTTATACCATATTAAAATCTAATTTTAAAGCTTTATAATATAATTTCTATTATATCTTCCATTCTTATTACTTTACCATCATTCAATATGATAATGTTTTTTATATCATCAATCTTTTTTACTAATCCTGTTGTTGTTTCGTATTTTCCACCTTGCTTTTTTGTGTCTTTCAAAAAAAAAGTTATTGATACTTGTTGGCTGGGATTTTGTTTAATATACCTTAGTTTTTTATTTATATCATTTAGTATTTCATCTGTTACTTCTATTTGATTTTCAGTTACTCTAGCTACTTCACTTACTTCATCTTCATAGCCTGTTACAGCAGAAAATGGAGCAAACTGTGCAGACCTGGCCTCTAGACTCATTCGTGGATGTATTTTTGAAACATGGTGCTCCAATTTTATTATGTCATCGTATTTATGTTCAATCCTCATAGTTCCATACCTCCGCTCTACAAAATATTTTCATTTTACTCTTGGTGACCTCCAATCTGCCCATTTCTCTGTATTGTTGTAGCATCTTCTTCTAAGTCCATTCCTTTTATTATTGCATTTTTACCGAATCTATTTTTTAAATCTATAATAGTATTTTGAATTTTTTTTTCTTTTTCTAATTTTACTTTTTCCTCTTTTTCTTTCTCTGCTAACTTTCCATAATTAGTAAATAAATTTACCTGTTCATATTGATTTTCCTGTTTTAATTCTTTTTCATCCGTCAAATTTCCAACAGTCAAATATATCTTTCTTATTAACAAATTTCTATTTATTATTTCATCATACAAATGAACAAACCCTTCACTAATTATTCTCGTAGAAAATGTTTTTTTATCTAGTCTAAATGTTCCATGTGCCGGTTTCGGAACTTCTCTTCCATATCTATCTTCTTTTATCTCTCCATTATAATTCTTACTGAATTCTGCATTTTTTAAATTTTCCACATCATACTCTACCGTAAGAACCAACATATCTGTAACAAAATGTTTCTGCACCATGTCTAAGACAATTTCATTTGCCATCTCCTTGATTATTAGCCTAGACTGCTCATAATTGTATGGGCAATGAAGTACCTGACCAGAACACAAGCTTCTATTTGCTGGCTTACATTCTTTAATACTCTTTATAGTAGCACATTCCCAACCCCAACTATGGTCAATTAATAATTCGGCATTTACTCCAAATAATTTATATAATAATTCTTCATTGTCTACTGAGCATCTTGCTACGTCTCCCATTGTAAACATTCTGTATTTTTCTAATCTTTTTGCATAGCCTTTACCTACTCTCCAAAAATCTGTAATTGGTCTATGATTCCATAACTTTTCTCTAAAGCTCTTCTCATCTAATTCTGCAATTCTAACTCCATATTTATCGGGGTCAACGTGTTTTGCCATAACATCCATGGCAACCTTACACAAGAAGAGATTAGTCCCTATTCCAGCAGTTGCAGTAATCCCAGTAGTTTCGTATACATCATGTATTATTTTCGTAACAAGCTCCCTAGGAGTAAGCTTATACGTATTTAGATAACTCGTTAAATCGCAAAATATTTCATCTATCGAATATGGAAATATATCCTCTGGAGAAACATACTTTAAATATATGTTATAAATTTTGGCACTGTACTCCATATATGAAGCCATATGTGGAGGTGCAATTATGTAGTCTAATTCTAGGTTTTTATTTTGCTTTAATTCTATATCGTTATAAGATTTTCCTGTAAAAATATTTTGAAAAGCCCACCTTTTTCTATCATTATTTATATTTTTTACTTTTTGCACAACTTCAAAAAGCCTTGCTCTACCATGCAGTCCATATGCCTTTAAACTTGGCGAAATAGCTAAGCATATTGTCTTTTCAGTTCTTGTATTATCCGCCACCACCAAATTTGTTGTGAGTGGATTTAGATTTCTTTTTCTACATTCTACAGATGCAAAAAAAGATTTTAAGTCTATTGCAGCATATATCCTTTCCACAGAAAATCACCTCGTGCAAATAGTATAACACATATTATTCACATTGTAAACATTTGTTTGTGTTTTTATATAAAAATTTAAAGGCAAATTTTTTTTCATTTATAATTGCCTTTAGAGCTTTACATATCATATATATTAGCTTTTAAAATAACCTTCTGAATTTTTGTTTTATCATCTAGTGATATATTCCAAGTACTTCCAGCAATACTTCTTTTTATTTTATGTTCTTTTGCCGGTTCTCCTAATAGCTTATTTAATTTTTTCTGTAAATCTACTTTATTAGTACATATAGAAAGAATATTCTCACTATATAATACATTTATTGTTGTTTCTGTTTCTGATTTATTTGGTTCTTTATATATCTTTTTCATAATACTTCCTTTATTTAATATTGTTCCTAGGCTTAGATTATATCACATTTTTCTAGATTTGTAAGCTTTTTAGCTAAAAATAGCAATTTAAAATTATTTACAACTAACATTAAAAGTGATATAATATATAAGTTCGCAATTTACACATCTAATGGAGATATTCTCCAAGGAGGACAATATGAGTTTTTTCAAAAAGACTAGCCAGCCCGCCACCACTCAGAAAGATTCTGAAGCAGAAAAGATGTACAATTCTGCTTGCCTGAACCTGGAGATTGCCACTGACAATTTCCGAAACATGAGTCAAGCGGATATCTGTGCTTGTGTGGAGAGCTGCAAACCGTCTAAGTAAACTCATAAAAAGAATGTATTCTTTTCTCACCCTGCGAAGGGTGAGTTTCTTTTTGCTTATTAGGCTTTATGAAAATAGAGTATATCTAATAAATACACTCTATTTATTCCATATTTTTATTTATGCGTTTTTCCACAGCAGTTCTTATACTTCTTACCACTTCCACATGGCGAATTACTAATTATATTATCAATACTATTTGTATCTATTTATACTAATAATATCAAGTATTTTTGTCATTTATATTAATTGTATTATTAGTATCATTTTTATTATGCTTTCCAATTTTTTGCAAACAAAATGCAAACAATGTTTACATTCGTTATTATGTTTTTAGTATATACTAACTAAAAGAAATATGCAATAATATTCTACTTATTTTTCTTGCATATTGGACATCTTCCAAAACCTTTTGTTCTTAAAGCAATTGCATTTTGCCATTCATTTCCACATTTTGAACACTTCCACCATACTATTCTATTATTATTACATGTCATATTTTCTGGTCTTAAATCACTATTTTTCTCATAATTCCATTCTTTTGCAATTTCAGGGTAACAAGATTCCAAATCGTTGATTCCTACAACAGGTGTTAAATGATATTCTGACAATTTTTTTCTTTTACATTGAGGACACCCAGTAGCTCTTCCATTCTTCTTTGTTCTATCTTTTACCGCTGCTTGCCACATAAATCCGCACTCTTTACATCTCCAAAAAATCTTTTTCTTGGTTCCAGGCATTATTTCATCTGGAAAAAAACCTGATTCACTATTCTTATCCCAATCCCATTCCTTTAGTAGGTCAGGATACAAAGTTGCAAAATCATTAATTCCTTTTCTGACTTTCTGTCCAGTGCAATATGGGCAACCATGTTTTTTCCTTACACATATTTGAGTTTGCCATGTTCCCTTACACTTCTGGCAAATCCACCATGCTTTTTTTTCGCTTCCAACTACTAATTTATTAGGATCTAAATCTTTATTCTTTTCCCAATCCCATTCTTTCATTAATTCTTTATTATCTATTATATATTTCTTATCTTTTTCCATTTCATTCCTCTTTAATTATACTAGCAACATTATATCACAATATAATAATTTGTATATATTTATTATAATAATAAGCTAACACTCTAACATGTTAGCTTATTACTTTTAGTATGCAATTTCATATTTAATAATATTGTTTATAAGCTCTGATGTCATTACCTTGTCAAAGGCTGTTGTAACATCTTTTTTATTTTCTTCTGTACTTGATATATAAAAATTTTCTGTTGTTTCAATAAATTTGTGTCCAAGAATATCTGCAACATCTCTAATCTCAACTCCATTTCTTAAATTAGTTGTCGCATAACTTCCTCTTAAATCATAAAACCTACAATCCTTAATACCCAGTTCTTTATGAATTATCTTAAATGGATAGTTCAAAATATTTCTTCCTACATATTTTCCGTTTGGTCTTGTAAATACTAAATTAGCAGTATTCATATGAAGAATATTTCCATTGCTCTCAATAATTCGTTTTTCTATTAACTTACCATTTTTACCTATTATATCTTCAAAATAATAGGTTATATAATTAGAACCATATAATTTCTTTAGGTGTTGTTGTTTCTTCTTAAAATTGATTAAGGCTTGAAATAAAGTTGGACTCATATATATTTGTCTTACTCCATTTTTTGTTTTAGTGGTACCCATATACCATCTGCCTTTTCCATCATCAGGCTTGTCATATACAGTATGTTTAACATTTATAACTCTATTTTCAAAGTCTATATCATCCCAAGTCAAGCTACAAACTTCTCCTGTTCTCATTCCAGTATAACAAGCTGTAATAAAAGCACAAGTAAATACATCATCATCCTTAAATCGTTCTAAAATTGTATTTATTTCATCTTGATTATATAAATGCTTTTCAAATTCAACCTCATCTTCTATTTTAGGCAGTTTTAATGTCATAGCTGGATTATACCTTATAAATCCAAATACATCAGTTGCTAATCTGAAACTTGTTTTTAATACTTTCAAAATATTATTAAAATATGATTTTTTATAATTGTACTTATTGCAAAGCTCTACTATAAAAGAATTTAGCTTAACACTTGATAAAGCACTTAACCTATACTTTCCAAGTTCTGGCTTTAAATATTTATCCATTATAGTTTTATAAGTTCGTCTAGTATTATATTTTAGAGTAGTTTCGCAATAGTTTTCATACCAATAATCTAGATAATCACTAAAAGAAATCGTTGTTTCCTTAAAGTTTAATCCTGTATTCAAATATTCTGCATAAGCTAGATTTCCAGCCTTTATTGCTTCTTCTTTTGTTTCAAACCCAGATTTATTTATAAACTTTCTTTTTCCATCTACCTTAGCCACTTCAATTTTATACTGATAATAATTACCTCGTTTTTGTATAGTGACATTACCCATGGACTTTATCTTTCATTGTCTTCATATTTTGATAATCTTCTAACATTATCTATATCAGACAAATCGTTCCCCTCATTTTGTTTTATGAAGTCTTCTAAAGCAGATTTAAGAATTCGTATGCTCTTTAGCTTAAAAGCCTTTAATTTTCCTTTTCGTATTAATTCATAAACATAATTTGGGCTTGCGTGCAATATTTTAGCTACTTCTTGAGCTGTATATACTAATTTTTCTTCTTTTACTATTTGCGACATATAATTAACCTCCTATCTTTCTCTATTTTTTTTATTTTTTTCTTTCTTTTGAATTTTTTCTATAATATTCTCTGGAACTTTCTTTATAAGTCGTTCGTATTTATTAACTTGATTTTGCATTAGTCTAATTCTTTCACTAACTTCAAAATCTTTATTCTCAATTTTTTCTTTTAAGTCAAGATTTTCTTCAGCTAGTATTCTATTGTCTTTTCTATGAATTAAAACTCTTTCTTCTAATTCATTTATATAATCGTTATAAGAATTTACCTTTGCCGAAAATTTCTCTGCCTTTGGAACAAATTCTGAAAGAATATTAATAGCTTCTTCTTTATTCTTTTTCATTCCTATCATATTAATATTCTCAATTTTCTTTAATAATTGATTATATAAGTTATCTAAATTATCAGCTAACTTAAATAACCAGGTAGGAATATGCTTTCTTTTTGTTTCTTGAGCTGATTTTCCTCTTTCAAGTTCATTCCATCTTTCGTGCATATAATTATAGTATCTCGTTTGCCATTCTGAAAGGCTTTTTTGATTTCCAAGAATACTTTTAGCTGATAGTTTACCATCTTTATTTATAGGGCAAAATACTAAATGCATATGTGGTGTTGCCTCATCCATGTGTACTACTGCTGATATTATTCTATCTTCGCCAATTTCATCTTTCATAAATTTTACTGCTCTTTCAAAATATTCCCTTTGTTCTCCTTTGCTTAATCTATTCATAAATTCAGGAGAAGCTGTTATCAATGTTTCAACTAATTTGACACTATCTTTTCTTGTTTTACAGCCATATTCTTTTATTAATTCTTTTATTTTTCTTGAATATGTGTATTGTGGTGCGTGTATGATATGATAGTTCTCTTTAGATTTATTCATATCTATATCTGGATTACTTTTATATGCTTCTTTTTTTCTTTCATTGTGTCTTTCACATCCAGCTATGGCACCACCTTTGTCTTTCTTAAATCGCAATATTGTGTATGCCATTCTATTTTTTCCTTCCTTGTTTTTTCTTCGTAGCCCACATTTTGATGACGATAATGACGCTAAAATCCTATAGGACTGCTTCATCAAAATGTGAGAACACTCATATGCTTCTTCGCCTGTTAAATATTATCTTGCCAAAGGCAAATAATATTTAACATTCTCTTTTTGAAAAATTTAAGTAACGATATAATCAGCCACATAATTTTTCAAAATCGCATTTATGAGTGTAACACACTACACTTTTTACAAAAGTTGTGTGCCAGATGTTCCCTCTGGACTTCCTTTCAATGACGATTCCTGTGGTATATTTTTACCGTCATCATCGTCATTGCCGTCAATATCTTTCTTAAAATTTACTAAACGAGATGTGCTTGTCCTTGATGTCTTAAAACATATTTTATTATCCAATAAAATTGTTTTACTATACTCGTTTAATAACTTTGTAAGATATTGCGGTGTTATATCTTTTTCATCTAAAGAAGTAAGAAGTTCAGTTGCTGTGCCTTGCCATTCTCCTTTATCGTTGATAAAAGATATAACATTATAGATAATCTCTGGAGCATTTTTCATTTCAATATCCTTTTGAAATGATCGTTCTAGTAAATTCCATCTGCATTCTTCAAATCTTAATGTGAAAGTCTGATATTCAACATCTCTACCTGTAACAAATAAGGTTGCTACTGAATCATCTCTTGATTTCTTTTCTAGTATAAATGTTGTATCACTACTTCCCATTATTCCTGTTGTTCCAGAAATTCTATTAAATACATCACTATCATCTTGTTTCCTTAGATGGTGTACTAAAATAACAGCAATTTTATTTTTATCTGCAAATTGTTTTAATAAAGATATATCTGTATAGTCGTTAGAATAGTTTATATCATTATTTTGTTTTCTAACCTTCTGAAGAGTATCAATAACTATTAGTTTAATATCAGGATATTTCTTTAATGTTTGTTCTAATTGAGATGTCAATCCATTTGCAATTTTATTTGACTCAATAGATATATGAAAATTTGAATCTATCTCATTAGTTAGCTTAAATAATCTTTTTTGAAGTCTTTGATAAGTGTCTTCTAAAGCAAGATATAAAACATCACATTTATTTGTTTTTAAGTTCCATATTTCTTCTCCCTTTGAAACTTTAATACAAATATCTAACATTAACCAACTCTTTCCTACTTTTGGAGCTCCACAAAATATATGAAGTCCTATTGGTAAAATATCTTCAATGATAAATTCTGTTTCATCTAAAGAAGTATATAATAGATTATCTGCATTTACGATTTTTAAGTCTTCCAAGTTTTCCTCCTTTCTAGCAAGTATGCATTTGTAAGCAACAAAAAAGGCTTCGTTATCATAAACGAAACCTTATATATTCTTATATCACTATTATTGGCTATATATTTTATTTTTCCCTTTTGGAGCCACAATTGATATTAATGTTTCGCTTACTTTTTTACTGAAAAATTTCTTTGCTTACTTGCATTAAAATTTTTCTCAAAAAAAATATCAGATTTCTTACTTATCCACAGGTTACAAATTACTTGCTAAAAACAAATCTTTAATAAGCCTAATAGCTTTTCACTTTTAGACATATAAATATTGTACCTGTAAATCAAATAAGATATCTGTTAGCGCTTACGACATCAATATTACTTCTTTACATTGGTTGGAGATAAATTACATATCTTATGATAAAACCAACACCGAGCCTCCGAGACAATGGGCTCCATTAAATTCAATCTGGCTTCCGTCTTGATAATCGAAAAAAGTAATTTCTGTTATTACCTTATTAGCTACTTAAAGCCAGTTCTGTTAGATATAATGTAGTTCAGAACTAAAATATATGATTTCAAAAGGGAAATATCTACTATTCAATTTTTCAGTTGTATCCTTTATCGAATACACCTATTTTATATCATCATTTTTTCATTCTGTCAACTAATTATGAAAATTTTTTAAAAAAAGATAGAAATTTTATTCAAATCTCTATCTATCTCTCGCAGAAATTGTAATTTATAGTTATCTTCTATTTAAAATTATACCACTTGTATTTTTAAATTCTTCTTCAATATCATTTTCAATTAAATAAGTAATAACTGTATTATATTATTTGCAAATCATATTATTTATTTAATAACCAATCTGCTATATCAATAATTTCTATTCCTTCTTTAATATAACCTTCATGATTTAGTTTTGCAATAATTATTTTTTTATACCCATCTCTTATATTTAATAATGGTGTTATTTCTCTATTCAATACTTTTTCACTTTCCAAATTATCTGTTACTTGAATATATATTTGTTCATCATTTTTCATAGCTACAAAATCAACTTCTTTTTCATACAAATTTCCAACATATATTTCATATCCTCTACGTAATAATTCAATTGCTACAATATTTTCAAGTATTCTTCCATAATCTTCATTTTTTCTACCTAAAATTGCTCTTCTAAATGATGTATCTACTAAATAATATTTATCTTGAGTGTTCAAATATTTTTTTCCTTTTATATCATATCTGCGTACTTTATAAAACGCATATGCATTACACAAGTATTCAATATATTTAGCAATTGTTTTATGATCTGCTGTTTGATTACTAGATTTTAATAAATTTTCTATTTTAGTTGAAGATGTTAGATTAGAAACATTATCTAATAAATAATCGCTTAATTTTTTTAATAAATCTTCATTTTTTATATTATATTTTTTAACAATATCTCTTAATATTAATGTATTATAAATATCACTTAAATAATTATTTTTATCAACTAATTCTTTATATAAATAGGAACCTGACATTCCTCCATCTTGCATAAATGTATTAAATGCTAGATATTGATTATCATAATTAAAATATTTCATATATTCTTCAAAAGAAAATGGATATATCTTAATTTCGAAAGTTCTACCTGTAAATAATGTTGCTAAATCACTTGATAATAAGAATGCATTTGAACCTGTAATATATATATGATATTTTTCTTCTGCATGTATGCTATTTATTACATCTTCAAAACCATTACATTTTTGTATTTCATCAATTAATACATAATTTTATTTGCTTTCATCAAAATTACCATCTATATAATTATATAATTTATCTCCAATCAATAAATTATCAAATTTCTTTAAATTATAGTTGATATGAATTATATTGGAATTATCAATATTCTTTTCGATATATTTTTTTAATAACTCTAATAATTTAGATTTTCCCGATCTTCTTACTCCTGTTATCACTTTAATATCAGGAGTATCAATTACTCTTATCATTGTATTTAAATACATATCTCTATCAATTATTTTCATTCACTCCACCTCTATAATTATTATAACAATCTATTCCCGAAAAGTCAATTTTTTTTATTTTTAGGGAATTAATCAAATTTTATTACTTATTTTATGCAATAAAATATAGAATATTCATAATGAAAATTAGTTTAATATCTATAATACAAAAAAGATTAGACAATTTAAATCTAATCTTTCATATAAATTGTAATTTGTCAATTACTCATATCTTTCTTCTGTTTGATAAATTCTATGTTATTTTTTTCTAAATCTTCAATAGTTATATCTCCATATTCTAAAGATGATTTTACAGTTTCTTGATAACCATTAGAATATATAACTATTACATATTTACTTTTTTCGCAAGGAAAATAATATATATATTCTTTATCTTCATAAAATTGTTCTAATGCAGTATTACATGTAATATTTTCTTCTTTTGTTTTATCTATTATCTTTAAGTGTGTAAAAGTTTGACTATTTTTATCTATATACTTATTTTCACTTATAAAAACAACTCCAATAATACAGATAATTGGTATTAAAATAATAATAATCTTTTTTATTAAATCTTTATAATCAATTTTATTTTTTTCTAAAAGGACTATGTTTCTTAAAAATTTGTTTATAGATGATATTCGCAATATTACAAACATAATTAATGAACCTAATACATTTAGAATCACATCATCAATATCACAGCAACCAGATATTGTAATAAATTGCAATAGTTCAATACCCACAACTATACAAATCATTGTTAGTAAAAAGTTTTTTAATTTCTTTTGTTTTTCAAATAATATTGGTAAGAAAAAGGCAAAAGGCATTAAAGCAACTGCATTTCCTAGAATATTATATATAAATATATATGGTGCAATATCTCCACTAATAAATTTTGTAATGTAACCAAAAATTGTTTTAAATGGAATTAAATTAAATGAGTTAGACATATAGTTTTTAAACAACTCACTATTCCAATTTAATATATTAAAATCTCCTCTAAAAAAATAATCATCAAATAAAGTAAGTGTTGATAACAATATAATATATAAAATAAACCATATACCTATATTTATTTTTAAAACTTTATTCTTATATTTTTCATCTAATATATTTAGTTAAAGCTAATCCACCAAAATACATAATAAGACAACTTAATAGTAATAATACTATTCTTCCAGTTGGACTTAAACGTAATAATTCATTAAACTCTAAACTAAAATAATATATTAAAATAATTATAGCAATCAAATATAATACCATACTTGCCATTAAACTTATTTTTTTCTTCATATATCAACACTTCTTTCTCAACGATAACTTTCTAATTATTGTTTGCATTATAACACAAAGGACAGATAATTTTCAACTAATTACCTGCCCTATCTATTGTAATTTGTTACTATACAATCATAAATACAAATCCAGGTAAAAGTATTCCAATAAAAGTAATTGATAACCATTTTCCAACCTTTGTAAACAAATTATCTTTATATTTAATAGATAATATTAGTGCTGGTATTAAAAATATAAATGAATAAAAAATAGTGTAATGTGTTCCAGTCGCATTAGCCATATTAGACCAAGTAGGTATGTTCAATGTTGCTAAAATGTGATCTCCTACACAAACTCCAAAAATATTAAAAGCCCAAACGAAAGCAATAATTACTAGTAACAATGACAATGAACCTATACCAATTTTTTTATTTTTCATTACAAATACCTCCTCGATAAATTACTATTTTTTGCTTTGTTTACACCATATATTATATCATGAAAAAAGCAAATCATTTTAACGGCTTTCTCAACAAATTATAATTTTCTATTTATCTAATTTTATTATATCGTTTACATCATTGGAGCAAATAATCTTAAAATAGCTTGCCATAGTCCTTTAAATAAACCATTTTTTGCTTCTTTTTCATCTACTTTATGTGATTCTTTAAAGGAATCCTCAAAATCTTTTTTGATATCTTTTATTACATTTGTATCCTTCATATAAATACCACATTCAAAATGTAAATATAAACTTCTATAATCTAAGTTTATTGTTCCTACAGTTGTTATTTCATCATCGGATAAAAATACTTTGCTATGTACAAAACCATTCGTATAAGTATAAATTTTTACTCCACCTTTAATTAATGTATAAAAATAAGAAGAGGTTAAATCATATACAATTTTTTTATCGGGTATTCCAGGAACAACAATTCTGACATCTACTCCTCTTCTTGCAGCTAAGATTAAACTATTTATCATATCTGTATCAATAATTAAATAAGGTGTATAAATATAAACATACTTTTTCGCTTGATTGATAATATTTAGATAAATATCTTCGCCGGTTATAACATCATCTAATGGACTTTCCCCATAAGGTACAACGAAACCATTTTCCTTATACTTTTCAGTAAAATTATATTTGTATTTATTATAATCATTATCTTCTTTTTTAAATGAATTCCACATTTCTAGAAACATAACAGTAAAATTCCAAACAGCTTCACCTTTTATCCTAATTCCATTATCTTTCCATACTCCTAATTTACTATTTATATTTATATATTCATCTGAAATATTAATTCCACCAGAAAAAGCAGTATGTCCATCAATTATCATCATTTTTCTATGATCTCTATTATTCATAATAATACCTGCAAATGGCGATAATTTATTAAATTGCATACATTTTATTCCATATTTTCCCAGTAACTTTGGATAATTACTAGATAGCATAGCAAAAGAACCCATATCATCATATAATACTCTTACATCTAGTCCTGAATTTGCTTTTTCTTTTAATATATCTAAAATTTCTTGCCACATAGTACCATTATTAATAATGAAATATTCTATAAAAATAAATTTTTTGGCTTTTTTTAGTTCTTCTAACATAACAGGATAAACGTCATCACCAAGAGAATAATAGTTTATCTCATTGTTTTTCGTTACAGGAAATCCTGCAAATTCACTTATATATTTTAATTGTCCTAAATTTTTAGTATCGATTTCTTTTTTTATAAATTCATCTTGTATTAAGTATTTTTGACCATTTTCTATATTTTCATTAATATTCTTTAAAACTTTACTTCTTTTCATATTATTACTAAGTATGATATATAGAAGTGTTCCAATTAATGGAAAAAGCATAATCAGTAATATCCATATTAAATCGCTACTTAATCTTTTACTATACTTGATAATCATTAAAACAATTATAATACTAAGTAAACCATAAACTACTTGAATAACACTTATAAATTCTCCAAATTTTAAATATATAAATAATGTTAATAGAATTTGTATTAATAAACCTATTGCTACAACAATTCCTCTTTTTACTGCCATCCACATATTTTTTTTCCTCATACTAATTCATTTTTATATGTAATACTTTTATCTTCTTTATAAATAAACATTAATTTTGAGTTCTTATCTGTTCTTCCTTTATCAAAGGATAACGAATAAGTACATTACTATCTAGATTTTCTTTGTGCATATCAACTGCTGTTATTTGATGATTATCATATGTTGTATAATAATAAATTCCCTTATTTACATTACAGCAAGATGTATAAATTGTTATTTCAAATTTATCATCACCTAAATCACAGCATCCTCTTTGTTGATCAACGCTACCTAAAATGTGAAAAAATTGACTAACACTTGATTTTTCATCTTCTTTAGAAAAAGAATTTAATTTAGTATACGCTACTCTTATGAATCTTGATTGCGATGATAAATCACCTGGTAGACCTATTGCTCCCATTCCTCTACTATATAAACTTAGATCTAATTCTTTACTAAATTTATTCTCTGGAGATTTAGGTGATAAATACATATAATTATTTAAGGCAAACATTTGCTTATCAAAAGATGGATTATTAGTTAATACCCCTACTGGATTATCATATATTTTTATTCCATCAATAACAGACTCTACAGTTATTGATTGTGTGCTATCGGAAATAATCCAATGTAAGCTAGCTAATGGTAATTTATCACTAAATGGAGTATTTAACACATTCATTTTTTCAATCAAATTTCTAGCTTCATTTACATTTGAACATTGGCTTAAAATCCATGGTATCAGTTCAAATTGAGCAACATTATCTTTTCCTTCCTGTTTTTCTTTATAATGAGCATTTCCAACAAAATTTAAACCTGCTATTGCTAACCCTTTTTCGTTTATTGCATCGTAATATAATGGATAATCTTCAGTAACAAATGCCATTCCAATTATCGCATAATGACTCTTAATGTCATCTACTTCTCTAAATTTAAATTCAAAGTTTCTTGGTGTTATTGTTACTTCATCTCCATATGAAAATTCATAATCCAATGTTCTTCCAAAATAAAAATCTTTCGTTTTATAAGTTGCTGCTGTACACATATTCTTTCCCTTCTTTCTAATACTATTTCTTATCTTTTATATAACTCTCTTTCAAATTACTAATTCTTGTTAGGATTATATAATAAAAGGTAGATAATTTCAACTGGTTATCTACCCTACTTATTGTAATTTGCTATTATTTATTTCTTTTAACAAGTATTACTCCAATTACCGTTATAACAACAACAATAAATGGAGCTACTTTAAAATATACCCACTCAAATGAATGCCATATAGTTCCAATAACTGCCCATTCTGGATTACTATAATCCCAATTTTGATATGGACTACCTAACAGTGCTAATAAGATAAATAATAAAATCAAACAAACATCAGCTATTATTAAAGTATTAACAAATATATTTCTTTTTTGCTTTTGTTTTTTAGATAGTTGTTCATTAATAACCTCTAGTTTCTCTGATATTACCTTTAAGTCTTTTTTTTCCTGTTCATCAATGTTCTCTCCAAGAATTGTACTAACTGGTGTATCAAATACTTCCGATATAGATATTAACATTTCTGCATCTGGAACAGATAATCCTTGTTCGCATTTTGATACTGTTTGTCTTACAACATTTAATTTAACGCTTAATTCTTCTTGAGAAAGTCCTTTATTTTTTCTTAATGTTTTTAAATTATCTTTTAACATTTATAATTTCTTCCTTTCATTAAATAAATTGTATGACAAATACCCTGTTGCTACAAGCAATGCATTTTAACATATCTATTAAACACTGTTACATCATAGCTTTCAACTAATTTATAAATTGTAATTTATGATTATTTATATACTCTAATAACTTGATATTCATAATGATCATTGGCATTTGATATGCCTACTGAAATACCTTTACCATTATTAGCAGTTTCTTTAGCAGAGGATTTTTCTTTGGCTTCTTTTAATAATTCATCAATTTCAGAATCAGTAATTTCTTCATTGTTGGCTTTAATCAAAAGTTTTGTATACTTTATAGCGGTTGTTTCATCATACTTGTCATTATCTATATAAATAGCACTCATATCAAGAATATCTTTTTCTTTATTTCCAGATGATTCAACTGGTTTTAGGTAGAATGCAACATCATCAGTTAGTGCAAACCAATATTTACCATTATCCACAACCATATAATCATCACTAGCAGGTGTATTTAATCCACCATCCATTATTTCAGTATTAAATTTAGCAAGAATAGTATTTACAGTTTCTTTCTCAACCCATCCATATTTTTTATAAGTTTCTT
>OJMG01000157.1_pt1 | contig 64316 bp, 35 predicted proteins | sample 1597141 | NCBI WGS metagenome assembly OJMG01 (sample SAMEA2452119, study PRJEB22498) | human gut metagenome | biome: human feces; feature: human gut; material: feces | place: Australia | collected 2012 | reverse complement strand
ATGTTATGGAGAATTGCCCATGTGGCACAGAATGCACCAGATTTATTCGGAACACTCCTTGTATCAGGGGTATTTGCACATATTGCGATACAGGTTGTCCTTAATATTGCAGTTGTAACTAATTTTATACCAAATACAGGTGTTTCACTTCCATTTATAAGTTATGGTGGAACATCAGAGACAATACTTCTGGCTGAAATAGGGCTTGTTCTTAATGTTTCAAGTAAAATAAGGCTGGAAAGCTGACAGGATGGATGCACAGATTGTAAATAAATTCATATAATGTTATATAGCATTTCCGGAGGCAGAGTTTTGAAAAATCTGTGTGTTCAGGGTGGACGAAAATTATACGGAAGTGTAAGAGTGCAGGGTTCAAAGAACATATGTCTTCCAGTTATGGCAGCAAGTATTCTCAATGAAGGTATCAGTGTTATTGAAAATTGCCCGTGCATTGATGATGTATTTATAATGCAGGAGATCCTTTCCGGTCTTGGATGTGTAATTAACAGGGAGCAAAATACACTGATAATTGATACTGCTAATGCTGTAAGCAAGCCTGTTACGGCTGATATGGCAGGAAAACTGAGAGCATCTTCTGTGCTTATGGGACCGCTTCTTGCAAGATTCGGAAGCGTCAAGACGGCAAAACCGGGAGGATGTCAAATTGGAAAAAGACCGATTGATATACACCTTGATGTATTTAAAAGACTTGGTGCATCATGGGAGCTTGATGATGAGTATGTAAGTGTTTCGGCATTAAAACTCCATGAGGCTGATATATATCTTAGATTTCCAAGTGTGGGGGCAACACAGAATGCTATTATGGCATCGGTTAAGGTGCCGGGAATTACTATTATCAGAAATGCAGCTAAAGAGCCGGAAATAGTCGGCCTTTGTGATTATCTGACAGGTTGTGGTGCTGACATAAAAGGAGCAGGTGGTGACACAATTGCAGTAAGAGGTGTGGATAAGTTAAATGACACAGTGTACACAATTCCGGCTGACAGGATGGTGATGGGAACGTATATTGCTTCTGCATGTGCGACAAGGGGAAATATAAAGCTTACCGGATGTAACATATGTGATGCAGAGGGATTTCTCGATGTATACACGGGCATGGGGCTTGAGTACAAAGAGTGCAAAGATGGAATATCTATATTCCAGAAAGAAAGACCCAAAGCGGTTGATTATATAAAAACAAGTGTATATCCGGGATTTCCTACAGATATGCAGTCTGTGACAATGAGTGTGGCTGCATATAGTGATGGAAAGACAGTGTTTGAAGAGAGCATATTTGAAAACAGATTTGGCGTTGTCGGACAGCTTAAAAAGATGGGAGCAGACATATCGGTTGATAAAAATATGGCTCATGTTACCGGCAGAAGCAGACTTACCGGAGCAGATGTTGCCGGAACTGATTTGAGAGGAACGGCGGCTTTATTTGTGGCAGCACTCGCAGCTGATGGCGAAAGTATAATCAGAAACACGCAATATATAAACAGAGGATATGAGAAATTTGTATCGAATTACAGAGAACTTGGAGCAGAAATAATAGAAATATGAAAAGGCAGAAAAACAACAACAGAGTTATAAAAATAGTAGTGCCTGTTATTATATGCCTTGTGGCAGCACTTGTGGTGGCAGGTTATTTCCTGTTCAGGGTAAATAATATATCATACGAAGGAAACAGGCACTACTCTGATGAGGAGATGAATAATTACATATTTGGAACTGATACACCGAATGCGGTTGTATATAACATTTTCGGCAAAAAAAACAAACAGATTCCTTTTATACAGAAATATGAAGTTGAGACAATCTGGCCGGATAAAATGAATGTTACAATATATGAGAAGGCGGTTGTAGGATATATTAATTATATGGGCTGCAACATGTATTTTGATAAGGATGGAATAGTTGTTGAAAGCTCGTCAAAATTATACAGCGGTGTTCCTCAGATAGAAGGATTGAAATTTACATCAATCGTTTTGGGAAGCAAGCTTGATGCAGGAGATGACAGTGTATTTTCGGATATACTTGAACTTACGCAGGCATTTGAAAAGTACAATCTTGATATAGATAAAGTATATTTTGATTCTTCTTATAATGTTACACTTTATATGAATGAAGTCAAAATTATTCTTGGAAATGCAGCTGACATCACGGACAGGCTTTACGCTTTGAAACGCATGGAAAATAAGATTGCCAATCTGAAAGGAACATTATATTTGTCAGATTATAACGGAAGTGAATCGTCTGTTATATTTAAGAAAGAAAATTGAAAAATGTATTGATATTTTGTTTAAAATTTTATATTATATTTAATAAGTGCAAATTGGTTAAGGAGGCAAATACCCTTGTTAGAGATTATGACAAATGACGCAGAGTCATCAGCAAAAATTATAGTAGTAGGTGTTGGCGGAGCAGGTAACAATGCAGTCAACAGAATGATAGATGAAAATATTAGCGGTGTTGAGTTTATCGGTATTAACACAGATGGACAGGCATTGCAGTTATGTAAAGCACCAACAACAATCCAGATTGGCGAGAAGCTTACAAAAGGACTTGGTGCAGGTGCACAGCCTGAGATTGGACAGAAGGCAGCAGAAGAGAATATAGAGGAACTTACACAGGCTATTGATGGTGCTGATATGGTATTTGTAACATGCGGTATGGGCGGTGGAACAGGAACAGGTGCAGCACCTGTAGTTGCCAAGATTGCAAAAGAAAAAGGTATTCTTACAGTAGGTGTAGTTACAAAACCTTTTAAGTTTGAAGCAAAGACACGTATGACTAATGCTATTGCTGGTATTGAAAGATTAAAAGAAAGTGTTGATACACTTATTGTAATTCCTAATGACAGACTTCTTGAGATTGTTGACAGAAGAACAACAATGCCGGATGCATTAAAGAAAGCAGATGAAGTTTTACAGCAGGCAGTTCAGGGAATCACAGACCTTATTAATGTTCCTGGCCTTATTAATCTCGACTTTGCCGATGTTAAGACTGTCATGACAGATAAAGGTGTCGCACATATCGGTATTGGTACTGCCACAGGTGATGACAAGGCGATTGAGGCAGTTAAGCAGGCTGTTACAAGTCCTCTTCTTGAGACAACAATTGAAGGTGCAACACATGTTATCATTAATATATCAGGTGATATAAGTCTTATTGAAGCAAATGAGGCTGCAAGTTATGTTCAGGAGCTTGCCGGTGAGAATGCCAATATCATATTTGGTGCCATGTTTGATGAAAATGCAGCAGATACAGCAACAATCACTGTTATTGCTACAGGTCTTGAAGACAGCAACGTGAATAATGCAATGGCAGGTTTTTCGGCAAAAGTACAGACACCAAGACAGGCAGTTAAGCCTTCATATACATATTCTGGTTCAGCATCAGCTGCTGCTTCAACAGGTGTTAATGCAGGACATGCATCAACACAGCAGACTGCATCAACGATTTCACAGTCACCGCTTCCGGGCTTAAAACAGCCGGGACAGGTTACAAGTAATGTTAAGGAAAAAGGAATAAACATTCCTACATTTTTACAGAAGACAAAGAAGTAATAATGGTTTTGTAAAAAATTATATTTATGATTAATACAGGCTGCCTTGCTTATCATAGTGAGGCAGCCATGTCTTTTTGCTTCGCAAAAACAAGGAGGCAAATCCTCTCCTCACCATAGAGCATAGTGCATCAAAGATGCACATTTGGATTTTTGCTTCGCAAAAACAAGGAGGCAAATCCTCTCCTCACCATAAGGTTCGGATTTTTGCTTCGCAAAAACAAGGAGGATGTTATGAAGTATAAAATAAGTGAGCTTGCAAAGCTTTTAGGGGTTTCTACAAATACTGTGAGACGCTATGAAGATATGGGGTATATATCTGCGGTGCGTGACGAAAAAAGCGGATACAGATATTACAATGATGATGATATTTTTTCTGTGATGAATGCAAAAATGCATGTAAAATATGGTTTTTCGCATGAACAGATAAGCCAGATGCAGTCATTTTCTCTTGAAGAGACAATTGATGCATACAAAAAAAGAATGGATGAGATGGATAAGCAGATTGCATATATGACTTATCTGCGTCATCGCCTCAAAGATGATTACCTTCTTATGAATAAGGCAGCTACATATTCAGATATTTATGAGAAAATGAGTCTTACTATGTATACAGTTATATATAAAGATGGTGAAAAGCTTCTTCAGGAGCCTGAAAGATTGCAAAAGCTTGGTGAATTTATATATAATTCACCGGAGGTACTGCATACGTATATTATACCGAAAGAATCCGTTGATAATGGCAATTTCCGTGTATGTTGTGGATGGTCAGTAAAGGAAGAACATATGGACAAATATGGAATGACAGAAAACAGTTATACACAGATATATAAAGGAAAACCATCTGTAATGGGCATATCAGAAGTACCGGCAGATATAGGACGGCTGGCAAATGAAAATCCAGAATATTTAAAAGAACTTATGATTGGCAAGCATCTTGATTATATGAAAGAACATAATCTTTATCTTAATGGGGATATAATCGGAATTGTAATTACAAAAGTCCGGGATAGCGGTAAAAATGTTATTTACATGCTTATGAGCCTGCCTTTTGGGAAGAATGATGTATAAAAATTCAAATAGATTATTAAATACATTTGTAAAATATTCTACCGGATATTTTCATAAGTGTACTTATAAAAAAACAATTTTATGTAATTTATGCAAAAAGTGTTGACCTTGACATTGGTTCATACTATACAATTTGTACCTGAAAGAACTTGTATGTAACGTACAGGTTCTTTCAGGTATTTTTAATATAGCAAAAAATAAGGAGGAGAAGCATGAAAAGAATTGCAAAAAGACGTCTCAGTTGTCTTTTGAGTGCCATACTGCTGCTTGTTATGAGCCTTGATATGAGTGCTTTTGCAGGGGTTTTTGAAAAGACAGCAAGAAAAATTGATGTCTGGGATTTCGGTGGTGTTGCTGAGAGTAACACTGAAATGTATCAGAATAATATCAGTGCATCAGACTGGGACAATTGCAGTGATGTTGGAACCAATGCGAAGTTTAATGCAGCAAGCATTAAGTTTGGCGATTTGACACTCATTACAACATTAGGAGACAGATTGTATTCTACTTCATCAAAGAATTATGGTGCAAGTGGTTATGCAACTACAAAGTATGCAGATGGTTATGCTGCAAATGGTATGTTTTATTCAAATGGTACCGGAGGAGAATCAAGAAGATGCTTTACAATTGATAATGTAAAAGCTGGAGACAAGATTGTTGTCTATATGGTATCAAGTAATGCAGCAACAAGTAATCTTATTTTTAAGTATCTTGGTGAGTCCGGAAAACAGCAGGATTCAAAAGAATTTTCAAACACAGCAGGAAAGTATGAATTTATCGCAAAATACGACGGACAGTATAAAGTATATGCTGATTCTGTGGCAGGAAAACCTTGCTACAACAGAGTTGTAAGAATTCCGGGTGTAAATGTAAGCGGTACAATTGATTTAAATGGTGCTGATATTAAAGATTATAAAATAGTCTTTAAAGATGAAGCTAATGATATTTCTTACGAAGCAGAAGTAAAAAATGGAAGCTTTAATGTAGTGCTTGCTGCAGGCTGTGATTATACAGCTGCATTGTCAGGAGTTACAGGATATGGATTTACATCTGACACAAAAGTAATATCTACAAAGACAGATGATATTATATCAGGTAAGGATGGCGTTATATTAAAAGTCGAGGCAAAGTCTGTATACAAGTATACAGGTAAGCTTACAGGATTTGATAAGAACTATGACATTTCAAAATTAAGCGTAAAACTTGAGGCAGATAAGAATACACTTGCAGATGATGTTACACTTAATTTAAACAGCGATATGACATTTGAGGCAACTCTTGAACCTGATGTTGAGTATACAGCGGTTCTTTACGGAGTAAATGATTATGAAATCGTAAAGGGTGCGACAATTCTTGACAACAAGGATGTAAGCAGTGACATTGAAGTTGCCTTAAAGAAAGTATACAAAGCAACAGGTAAGTTTAACGGACTTGATGATGCTTCAAAAGTAACGGCAATTAAGTTTGTTAATGTTGAAGATAAGTATGAATATACAGGAACTGTTAAGGACGGCGGTTATGAAGTTTCATTAAGAGACGGTTCATATCAGGTTGTTACAACAGTTGCTGATTACAGAACTACAACCCATGTTGTTGTAAAAGGTTCTGATGTCAGCAAAGATATTTTATTTGTATCAACAAAGAAAGCAGACGCACTTACAAGAGTACCTGACATTTATGTAGGCTACGAGGATAAGGCAGAACTTAATTATAATACGGTGAAGGAAGCTGTTGCGGCAGCGGTTGCGATGAATCCTTCAAAAGAAGACGAAAGAGTAACAATTCATATCAAACCGGGTACATATAGAGAACAGGTTGTTGTTACAACACCTTATATCTCATTTGTAAACGATGAGAAGAACTCAGGTAAAGAAGTCCTTCTTACATGGTATTACGGTATCGGATACGAATATTACAGCATTGATTCAACAGGTTTTTATAATGAAGAAAATGCTTATGACAAATATGAAAAAGCACAGGCATCAAAATGGGGCTGCTCTGTATATGTAAAGAACAGTGCTACTGCATTCAGAGCTGACGGAATTACATTTGAGGCTTCATTCAACCGTTATATAACAGATGAAGAAATAGAAGATGGTGTAAATGCGGCAAATACAAAGCTTCCTCAGAGAACTTACGGACTTGATGCAACATCAAAGGCTGCAACAGAGAGAGCTACAGCACTTGCTATTGAAGCTGATAAAACGGAATTTACAAACTGTGCATTTTTGGGAAGCCAGGATACACTTTATACAGGAAATTCCGCAACAAACCTTTATTTCAAGAATTGCAGAATCGAAGGTAACACGGATTATATCTTCGGTGACGGCAATGCAGTATTTGATGGTTGTGAACTCAGATTTTTCGGTTACAGCACAGGTTCTGTAGGTGGTTATATCACAGCACACAAGCCGGGTACGGCAACACAGTATGGTTATCTTTTCAGAAATTGTGCAATAACAGGAAACAGTGACCTTACAGTAAAAGCAGGTTATCTCGGAAGACCTTGGGGTGCAGATGCCCGTGTTACATTTATCAATACTAAGATGACAGATAATCTTATTAATGATGCGGGATGGTATGAGATGGCTGTTAAGCCTGAGAAAGCTAATTTTGCAGAGTACAATACACGTCTTACAACGGGTGAAGCGGTTGATTTGTCAAAGAGAGCAGGAAAGGCATTAAGTGACAGCGATGCAGCTGCAATAAATGTTAAGTCATACTTTGGCAGCTGGACACCTGTATCATATAAAGATGAGAATGGCACAGTGGAATTTAAGACAGTTCCTTTTGTTGTTGATAACGGCGACATCAATGCACCATATCCTGGACATACACTTACAGCAGGATATTCTCTCGGAGATGTTAATGATGCAAGTGACGCTTCTGTTATACGCTGGTACAGAGTTGACAAAGACGGCAATGAGACTCTTGTTAAGTCATCAACAGCAAATGTAGACAAGACATATAAAATCACTAAAAACGATATAGGAAACTATATTAAAGTTGTTGTTGTTCCTGAGACATTGAGCGGAAACAAGGCAGCAGAAAAGTCTTATAAGGTTGAAGCTTTTGTGAGAGACGGATTTGAAGACCCTTCGGGAAGCACAGATATTGAACTCGGAGATGGTGTAAATATCTTCCTTGCAGGTGATTCTACAGTTAAAGACTATTCCGCAGCAGGCATGTATATGAGCGGAAAAGCACAGAGCGAAGGTGCGTGGGGTGAATTCTTACAGTCATTCTTTGATTCTTCAAAGGTTAAGGTACAGAATTATGCCAACGGCGGAAGAAGCAGCAGAAACTTTATAAACGAAGGTTCTCTTGACAAGATTAAACAGAATATCAAAGAGGGAGATTATCTCTTTATTCAGTTTGGTCATAATGATTGTGCAAACGGCACAGGTTACCTTGAGGATAGATATGTACCGCTCGGAACACCGGATGCAGATGGCGTATATCCAAGTACAGCAGGTACAAAGACAGCAACACCTTCATCACTTGTAAGCAAATATGGTGATACATTCTATTCTTATAACTGCGGTGGTACATACAAATGGTATTTACAGCAGTATATAGATGCAGCAAAGAGTGTCGGAGCAATTCCTGTTCTTGTTACACCGGTATCAAGACTTTACTATAATTCAGATGGTACAATTAAGCCGCATCATGATTCTACAGATAAGACAACAGGTACATATGTTTCATCAAATGATGCTTATGTTACTGCAGTTAAGCAGCTTGCAAGTGAGCAGAATGTTCTTCTTCTCGATGGTTTTGCAATTACAAAATCACTCTATGAGGAGACATATAAGAATGATTCATCTGCAAAGTCAGGTGTATCACAGCTTGCAACACAGATTATGGCAGCGGGAGATAAGACACACAGCAATAAGCTCGGTGGTTTTATCACAGCAGCATTATTTGCTTCAAAGCTTCAGGATATGAATTTATCAATATCAAAAGCAGTCAGCATGCCTGCAAAGACAGCGGGAATCAATCCTGACGGACAGCAGATTTTCAGTATTAACGGAAGCAGTGTATTTACTGCATATGCAGCAGATGATAATGGTAAATATTCAGCACAGTCTGAATATTGGACTAATTACGGACAAGAACTTATTAAGGCAATCGGAACCAAGAAAGATGAACTTAATAAGACACCAGATCCGGTACCGGACCCTACACCAACACCGGACCCTACACCAACGCCGGACCCAGATCCAACACCGGCTCCATCAGCAAAAGCTACAGTATGGGTTGTCGGAGATTCAACAGTTTCATCTTTCAGTGATAAGTATTATTATCCTAGATATGGCTGGGGTACACAGCTTTCTGCATATTTTGATGATACTCTTACAGTAAATAATCTTGCATTGTCAGGAAGAAGTTCTAAGAGTTATACATCAGAACCACAGTATAAGACACTTATTGAGGGTATGCAGAGCGGCGATTATCTTCTTATCGGTTTCGGACATAATGATGAGAAAGCAGAGGAGGCAAGATATACAAATCCTAACGGAGATTATAAGACAGCTGGTTCATTTGCCAACTCATTATATGAAAATTATATTAAGCCTGCACAGGATAAAGGTGTTACAGTTGTTGTATGTACTCCTATCGTAAGGAGAACAGCAACTAAAGACTGGGCAAATTCAAATCTTCATATTACATCGGCAAGCGGTGCATTTGAAGGTGGAGATTATGCAAAATCAATTATTAATCTTGGAAAAGATACAGGAGTTGCAGTTGTAGATATGACATCACTTACAAAGCAGCTCTATGATGAACTTGGACCTGATGAGACAGTTAATTTACACGCATGGACATCATCTAAGTCATCAAGTGTAGATAATACACATACAAATATATGGGGCGGAAGATATAATGCTTACCTCATAACAAAGACAATCAAGGAACTTGGCGTAAAGGGAATTTCTTCACACATTATTGATGCAGAAGCACCTAAGAAAGAAGATGTATTAAAGAAGAATCCTGACTATAAGGAAGCAGAATATGTCGGTGTTGTAAAAGACAGTACAATATGGTCACCTGCTGGTGTATTTAAGGGAACTGTATTCGGCAATGTCGGCGGAGCTCCAAGTAAATCAAATCAGACACTTGAAATGAATGATAACAAATTCCATATTCAGGTAAAGAACAATAAAGGTAAAATAGGTTCATCAGCAGATGGTGTTGCAATGTTTTACTATAAAGTTCCTGTAAAGAGCAAATTTACAATTACAGCAAATGCAACTGTAAACAGCTTTGATTCAAATGACCAGGTATCATTTGGCCTTATGGCAAGAGATGATATGTATATTGATGAAAACCGTACAGATGTACTTGGCGATTACGTTGCGGCAGGACCGTTGAAGCTTGCAACAGCAGGCGGTGTATGGAACTGCTTCGCAAGAAAGAGCGGTGTTCTTACACAGGGTGGAACATGCAAGAGTGAAGTTAAGGCAGGACAGACATATGCGTTAAAGATTGAAAGCAATTCAGACGGATATGCATGCACATTCGGCGATGAAGACACAATAACAGGCGGATTTGACTTTATGCTTACAACAGTTGATTCTGAATATGTATATGTAGGTATGTTCGTTGCTAGAAATGCTGATGTAACATTCTCAGATGTAACACTTATTGTTGACGGTGAGGTTATTACGGGAAATGTTCCGACGCCAGACCCAACACCAGACCCAACACCGGATCCAACACCGGATCCAACACCGGATCCAACACCAGATGATCCATCAAAAGGAGACAATGGAGATGAAATTGTTGTACCTATGCCAGATAATAGTAATGTCAATGGAAATAGTGGAAATCAAATAAGTAATTCTGATAAATCAAATCAAAATGAAGAAAATAATTCATCAAAATCTGAAAATAATAATATTGATGATAGTGCTAATAATAATACTAATAATAGCACAGATAGCATAATCAACCAAGTAACAAAAAACAATACTAATAATTTTGAAACAACAAGTCCAACTAATATAAACGAGGCACAGGATATTAATAGTAGTAATGATGAAACACTTCCAAAAACTGGAGCCGAAGATACAGGAATTATATTATCAATAATTGCATTTACAGGAATTGCAATTATATCATTAATAAAATTTATAAAAATAAAATAAGAAAGATAGGCTAAAAAAATGAAGTGAACTTTAAAGTTCACTTCATAAAAAGCCTTTTTTTATTCTTTATAAATTTCTGCAAATTTTGTGTTATAGTAAGTTTTTGTATTGTTTTTTGTTACTATAATGTAATTAGAATATATTGAAACTTGGCTATCACTGTCAAAGTTCATAGATTTTCCTGTTAATAAATTGTAAACAGAAGTTTCTTCTGAATCTGAAAGAGTAGCTTTTACAAATGTGCTATAACTATATGAATCAATATTAGAGGATTTAAAACTAAATATAGTTTTTTTGTTTTTTAAGTTAATAATATTATAAGTATCATTTGTTTTGGCTAGAATTAATTCTTTTCTTGTTTTTGACTTTATATAGTTAAATGTTGGTGGTGATAAAAATTCTATATCATCATATTCACATGATAAAACTGTTTTATCTTTTTTCATGACCCCGTGCTTATTATTTGAAGTAAAAGATTTATATCCTGTTAAACTTTCAATAGAATTTATTGAATCCTTTACAGGTTTTTCTGATAATGTGGTTTGTTTTTTTAAATCATAGTAAGAATATCTATCAGAATAGTCTTTTGAGCTATTATAAATTTGAAGAATTTTGTTTTCTATATCATAATAAGATAAGTCTATATTTTCATCTGTTTCATATGCGATCTTGTTTTTTGATATGCAAATTACTTTTTTATTATTTGAGTTAACATTCGAAATTGTAAAAATGTTATCATTATCAACTAAAATAGAATCTTCTGTAAAATCATATACAATTTTACCATTTTTTAAATTTATTATAGCATATTTTTTGTTATCTACATTAATTTTGGCATATTGTTCACCTAATCTTTCATCAGCTTCAGAAATTGTACATGAAAAGAATTCTTCGGAATCCTTAAACTTGTATGAATAGACTTTTTTTCCTTTGTTATTTATAATTCCACACTCAGTTGCTTTATGGTTTTTGTCATATTGTATAAAAGAAGAATATCCGTAACTTCTGTAAGTAATATCTGAATTATCATCAGATATTTGTTTTAGTTTTTCATTATATAATTTACTATCTGCAACGAATAGACCATATTCTGTAATATACTTTATAGATGATTTAGAAGATATTTTAGTATTACCTTTTTTATCAATTATACAATATTTATAAGAATTGTCTTCTTTCAATTCCACAATGGCATAATCACCATAAAATGGTTCTGCAGAAATATATTTTGCAGAAATTAGTTCTTTACCATTTGAAGATGAAATATATCCATATAAATTATTTTGTTTAACAGGAATAGGCTTATCGGGGTCGAAAGTTAAGCCTAAAGTTTTATCATCATTTCCACGTCCTAAAGTAAAAATTAAAGTAGTAATTACAAGTACTAGGATAAGTACTGATGCAATAATTACTGGCAATAACTTTTTTACTTTTTGTTTTAAATTTTCATCCATATATTTGTCTCCTCCTTCATATAAATTGTATATAAAGATATTATAAAAGTCAATTAAAAAATAAGATAATAAAAAGGATAAAAATAACAATAGATATTATAGTTAATATATTGACTTTTTTCAGTAAAAAATTATAAAATAATAAAAGGAGGTTATAATTCAAAGGATAAAGACAGACTAAAAGTTTATAATCTACATATTACAAATTTAAAAATATATATTGGAGAGCATAATGGACTTTTTATTAGGTTTTTTAGGAGCAATTTTAGGTATAATAGTTATAATAACAGTTTTAGTTTTAATAGTATATAGTTATATGAAAAAAATAATAGGAAAAAGTAAAACTAAAGAACTAATAAATTTAGCTAAAAATGCTAAAATGATTCAAAATGAAGAATATACAAGAGTAAAGAATGTAAATGGAATGACAAAATTGCTAGAGCCAGAAATAATAAGAGACTTTCCGGATTTTAATAGAGAATTGTTATTTTCAAAAGTAGAGTCAAATTTAATAAAAATATTTAATGCAATACAGTATAAAACAATAAGTAACATAAAGGATGATGACGAATTAAAACTTTTATACTTTAAAGTAGAAGATAATATAAAAAAACTAAAGTTAAATAATCAAACAATAAAATATGATAATATAAAATTTCATGAACATGCAATAAAGGAATATATAAAAAGTCAAGGTATGGCGACAATAACAACATCATCAACAGTAGAATATTATTATAAAAATACAGCAGAAAATAATGAAATGTCAAATTTAAAAAAACAGACAAGATATACTTGTAAATTTGTATATATATATGATGAAAACAAAATTGGAAATAATAGAAATAGTTTTTCAATTAGTTGTCCAAATTGTGGAGCTCCATTAATAGGAATTGGAAATTATGTTTGTGAATATTGTTCGTCACAAATAACACCAATTAACTTAAAAACATGGAAAATGTCTTCTTATAAAGAAGATTATAAATAAAATATAAATATTAGGAGGAAAAAATATGGGATTAATTAAAGCAGCAGTAGGTGCTATAGGAAGTACTTTAAAAGATCAATGGAAGGAAGCCATTAGATGTGAAGATTTGGGAAATGATATACTTATGATGAAAAAGACAAGTCAAACAGGAGTAATATCAAACAAAAGTACAGTTATTGTTGGACCAGGACAATGTGCTATTATATATGATAATGGTAGGGTAATAGATGCTACAGCAGAAGAAGGAGTATATACTTTTGATGATTCAAGTACACCTTCATTTTTTGCGGGGCAATTTGGTGAAGTATTTAAAGAAATGTGGCAAAGATTTACATACAATGGTGCTACAGCAAAACAACAAGCTGTCTTCTTCTTTAATATAAAAGAAATAATAAAAAATAATTTTGGAACACCAGCACCAATACCATTTCAAGATTGGTCACATCCAATACCAAATCAAATGACAGGTCAAATGATACCATTAAGAGTAGAAGTAAAATGTTTTGGAAAATATACTTTTAAAATTTCTAATCCAGCAGCATTCATGAATGAGATTGCAGGAACAGCAAATGTATATAGAAAAGCAGACCTTCTTGAACAAATGAGAGCAGAAGTTATAGCATCTTTTCAAAATGTGTTAAATGAGTTAGGAAATTCAGAACATAAAGTTCCTGTTTTAGAATTACCAAGTAGAACAGACGAAATAAAAAGAACAATGGATGAAAAGGTATTTGATGAACCACTTAGAAGAAGAGGAATTTCAATTATAGGATTTGCTGTAGAATCTGTTACATTAGATGAAGATTCTGAAAAGAAAATAGATAGTTATGAATTAAGTTCAAATTCATATATGCAACAGGGTACTTTGGTTGGAGCTTATTCAAATGCTGTTCAAGATGCAGCTAAAAATGCAAATGGAGCTGCAAATGGATTTATGGGAATAGGAATGATGAATATGGCATCAGGAAATGTAATGACAGGTGCTGCGACAGGACCTTGGCAAAATGCACAAAATGGTAATGCAAACAATCAAACAATAACTAATGAACAAGCAGTAGACAAAAAAGATACTTGGGAATGTCCAAATTGTAAAAAAGAAGTGGAAGGAAACTTCTGCTCTACATGTGGAACAAAAAAACAAACAGAAAAATTTTGTCCTAATTGTGGAAAAAAAGTAAGTAATGATGCAAAATTTTGTACAGAATGTGGAACAAAATTATAATAAATAATATAAAAATAGTGTGATTTTTTAAGCAAAACAGGAAATAGTGTGATTTAAAGTCACACTATTTTTGTATTTATACGAATAATTAAAAGAAAAGGGAAAATAATAATATAAATTTAATAGGAGGATTTGTATTATGGAAATTATGATAAATGACTTGAATCAATTGCTTGCAGATTTAAATGTATTTTTTAGAAAAGTACAAAACTATCATTGGAATATTGAAGGAAAGAATTTTTTTGTATTTCATGAAAAATTAGAGGAATATTATAATATAATTTTTAAACAGATTGACGAATTAGCAGAGCATATATTAATTCTTGGGAATGAACCATTAGGAAGATTGAGTGATTATATGTCTGTAACAAAAATAAAAGAAGCAGAAAATAAAAAAGTAAAATCAGATGAGATCATTACTAATTTGATAACAGATTTTCAGACAATTCTAACAGATGCAATAAAAATAAAGAGTAGAGCAGATGAATTAAAAAAATACGAGACATCAATTTTGATGGATGAATATATAAAAGAATATACAAAAATAATTTGGATGTTAAAACAAAGTTTATAAAAATGAAAAGGCAAAGAAAGTAAGTAATTATTACTATATTTCTTTGCTTTTTACATGAATAAATCTAAGAAAAAATAATATATATTAATGATAAATATATTAGTGGAGGATAATTTATGATAAAAATGATTGATTTACCATATCCAATGAATGCACTCGAACCATATTATACAATGGAAACATTAAAATTACATTATGATATATTATATAAAGGATATGTGGAAAATTTTAATAAAACAGAAGAAAAGTTAAAAGAAGCTAGAGAGATAAATGAGTACTCTAATATAAAATGTTTAGAAAAAAATTTAAGCTTTTTTGGATCAGGCGTGATTTTACATGAAATGTTTTTTAAAAATTTAGGACCTGCAATTCCAACAAGTCCAAGCATAGAACTTATGGAACAAATAATAAGTGATTTTGGAAGTTTTGATAAATTTAAAAAACAATTTTCAGAAGCAGCAATTCAAGTGGAAGCATCTGGATGGTGTTTGCTAGTTTGGACTAATCGATTGAAAAGATTAAATGTTTTACAATGTGAAAAACATCAAAACTTAACACTTTGGGGATGTAAACCAATTCTTGTAATAGATATGTGGGAACATTCGTATTATTTACAGTATAAAACAAAAAGACCAGAATATATAGATGCTTTTTGGAATATTTTAAACTGGAACATAGTTAATTCAAGATTTAAAACAATAAAAAATAAAAAATAATAAATAAACAAATAAACAAATAACAAGTTTCTTTCATAAAATAAAAGTAATAAAATTAAAGAAAGGAGCTTGTTACATTTTGAATAAAATATTTATTATTATTATATGCATAATAATTTGCTTTTTTACAATTATATATCCAACATTTGCAATTGAACCGATTGGAAATAAGATATATGAAGGAATAGATGTAAGTGCTTGGCAAGGGATAATAGATTACGAAAAAGTAAAAAGTGATGGGGTAGAAATAGTATATATTAAAGCAAGTGAGGGAAATGGATATGTAGATCCGTATTTTGAAAATAATTATCAAAAGGCTAAAAAAAGTGGACTATATGTGGGAGTATACCATTATTTAACTGCTAGAAATATAAAAGAAGCCGAAGTTCAAGCTCAATTTTTTGTGTCTGTAATAGGTGGAAAAAATATTGATTGTAAATTAGCTATGGATTTCGAAAGTTTTGAAGGTTTAGCTGAAGAAGAAGTAAATAAAATAGGAGTCGCTTTTTTGAACAAAGTAAAAGAGTTAAGTAAAAAAGATGTTATAATTTATAGCGATACATATAATGCTACAAATATATTTAAAGGAACAATAACGTCTTTTCCTTTATGGGTTGCTCAATATTATGTAAAAGAACCTAGTTATAATGGAAATTGGAATAATTGGGTTGGTTTTCAATATACAGACAAAGGAGTTGTTAGTGGAATTGTTGGTAATGTAGATAAAAATAGATTTACAAATAAAGTGTTTTTAGATGATACAAAAGAGATACCAGTTATAGAACCTCCAGAACCAGTAAAACAAGATACAAAAACAAAGCCAATAGTAATACAGTATGGAGATACTTTAAGCGAAATTGCAATAAAATATAATACTACAGTACAAAAATTAGTAGAAATTAACAATATAAAAAATCCAAATTTAATTTATGCAGGTGAAATTCTATTAGTTCCTATGAATAATAATGCGGAAATAGGAAGCGATATAATATATATAGTGAAAAAAGGAGATACGTTATGGAATATAGCAAAAGTATATGATACTACTGTAAGTCAGATAGTAAGAATAAATAACATAAAAAATCCAAACTATATATATGCAGGGCAAAGAATAATTATTCCTACTCAGTCACAGTTGATATATAATAAGAAAAATTATGTTTTATATAAAATAAGATATGGAGATACTTTATATAGCATATCCAGAAGATATAATACTTCAATAGCAAACATTGTTAGATTAAATAGAATACAAAATCCGAATTTGATATATGCAGGAGAAATAATAAAAATATAAACTAAATTAACAAAAATAAATTCAAGTATTGACAATATTAACCGACTTAGAGTATAATAATGTGCGTACGTAGGTAGGATTGCAAATATATAAATCCTCCTTAAATATACATCCCATATAAGGTGATATTCGGATATGCCGGAAGGAGGGGAATACTAATGTCAGAGGTAAAAGTTAATAATGGAAATATAGAAGATGCTCTAAAAAGGTTCAAAAGACAATGTGCCAGAAATGGAGTGTTACAAGAAGTTCGTAAAAGAGAACACTATGAAAAGCCTAGTGTAAAAAGAAAGAAAAAATCAGAGGCTGCAAGAAAAAGAAAATTCTAAAATAATAAATTTAGGCGTTTCCAATAGGAAATGTCTTTTTTTATATAATTAGTAAAATAAGAAAGGAAGAATTTTTATGATTAAAGAAGACTTATTAGAAGATTTAAAAAAAGCTATGAAAGAAAAAAATGAAATTAGAAAAAATACAGTACAAATGGTTAGAGCAGCAATACTACAAGTAGAAAAAGATAAAAATATAAAGTTGGACGATGAAAAAGTATTAGAAGTAATTGCTAAAGAATGCAAGAAAAGAAAAGACTCTTTGGCAGATTATGAAAGATCAGGAAGAGAAGATCTAATAAATCAAATAAAAGAAGAGATAAGTATTTTGGAAGAATATTTACCAAAACAAATGGGAGAAGAAGAATTAACAAAAATTATAGAAGAAGTAATAAAGGATGTAGATGCAACAAGTATTAAAGATATGGGAAAAGTAATGAAGGAAGCAAAAACAAGAGTGGGAGTATCTGCAGATGGAAGAAAAATAAACGAGATTGTAAAAAAATTATTGGGGTAATGAATGAAAGAAAGAATACTAAAAAAAATAAATCCGGATTTTATTGCAATTTTTATATTCGCAATTTTAATAGGTAGTATTAATTTTTATATAAAGTTTGAAATAAATGATGAATTGTGGAATTTTTCTAATGTATATAAAATGTGCAATGGATATCAAATTTATAAAGATTTAAATGTAATAATAACTCCGCTATTTTTTTATTTAGGAGAGTTATTTTTAAAGGTGTTTGGCACAAATTATTTTTCATTTAAAATATACAACTTTTTTATATATTTATTGTTATATACGGCTGTATATTCTATATTTAAAAATTTAAACAAAAGAAGAATAAAGGCTTTTATATACACAATAATTGTATTTTTATTTTCATTTATAGATATTAGAGTTGGGGCAAATTATAATACTTTAGCTATAGCAATAGTTCTAATAGGCATATTGGTAAACTTAAAAATAGATAAAGATAAATGGCATTTGCCATATTTACAAGGAATAATTACTTTTGCTATATTTATGACAAAGCAAAATATAGCAGTGTTTTATTTTATGGGAATTTTTATAAGTGATTTATTTATTTGTAAATCAAAAAAATGTATTATAAAAATAATTAAATTTTATTTAAAACAAGTTTTAACTATTATAATATTAGTAATAATTTTTATTGGCGTTTTAAAATTACAGGGAAACTTATATGATTTTATAAATTTTTGTGTATTGGGAATTAATGAGTTTGCAAGTAATAACATCATCTTTAAAGAAAATGTTATTGGTATTGTTTGCATAAACTTTATAAATATAATATTAAGTATTATATTTATAAAGAATAAAATAATAGAAAACAAAATAAAATATATTAACATGAAAATATTACCAATATCTATATTACTAATATTAATGGGCTATCCAATATTTAATATATATCATGCCACACTAGGAAGTATAGTATGTATGATATTATTATTATACAATATAGATTATATGATTGTAGAAAAAGTTTTTGATGATAAAATTGAAATGGTAATAAAAACATATAAAATAATAGCATGTATTACATTTTTTGTTGGAATTATAATATGCATTACATATAACATTTTTTATGTACAAAAAAGCCAAAATCCAATTCCAATCTATAAGGGTAGTATAATGACTGAAGAACAAATAAAAAAAATAAATAAAATATGTAAATATATTAAAAGCAATGAAGAAAATGGAAAAAGTGTAAAAATTATATCTTGCAGGGCAAATTTATATATGAATGTACTTAATAAAAATAATGGGGTATTAGATTTACCTTTTTATGGAAACTTCGGAAATAAAGGTGAGAATATAGTAATAGACTATATTAAAGATGCAGAAAATGCAAAAATTTTAATCCAAAAAGATGATAAAATACCATGGCAAGAGTCTTATAAAATAAGAAATTACATAAAAGAAAATTTAAAATTTGAAGGAGAAATAGAAGATTTTTTAATATATTCAAAATAAAGGAGTGTAAGATTTAAATTTTTATAATAAAATTTAAGTCTTATTTTTTATTATCTTGTATAAATTTTCCTTTATATATTATAATAATATGTAAATAGTGAAAGGGAGGATTTAAATGAAATATTATAAAGAAAATATAAAAAAAGGAATAGAATTTCATAAAATTAATACTAACAAGTTTAAAACTAATTTGTTTGCAGTTTTTTTAACTACGCCATTAAAAAAAGAAAACGTTACAATGAATGCTTTGATGCCATTAGTGTTAAAAAGAGGAACTAATAGATTAAACTCTCAAGAATTAATAAGTGAAAAATTAGAAGAGCTGTATGGAGCAGGATTTGACTGTGGTATAGAAAAGTCTGGAAATAATCAAGTAATAAAATTTTATGTAGAGTCGTTAAATGATGAATATATTCCAGAAAAAAAAGATATGATTGAGGAGTCTTTTAACATATTATTTGATATAATCTTTAATCCTTTTATTAAAGAAAATAAATTTAATAAAGAATATGTAGAGGGAGAGAAAAACAAATTAAAAAAAATAATAGAATCAAAAATAGATAATAAAGCAGGATATGCCGTAGACAGATGTATAGAAGAAATGTATAAAAACAAACCATATGGATTATATAAATATGGATATATTGAAGATTTAGAAAATATAAATGAGGAAAATTTATTTAATTACTATAATGAATTAGTAAAAAAATGTAAAATTGATATATTTATTTCTGGTAAAGTAGATAAAGAAAATATAGATAAGGTAAAAAATAATGAGCTTATAAAAAAATTAAATGAGAGACAGCCAGAGTATATAAAAAATGGTGATAGCGAAAAAAAAGAAACCGTAGAAACAAAAGTTATAGAAGAGTCTATGGATGTAATGCAAGGAAAATTAGTTTTAGGGTTAGATATATTAAATATCAGTGAAGAAGAAAAGTATGCAGTTTCGATATATAATATAATATTGGGAGGAAGTGCAAATTCAAAATTATTTCAAAATGTAAGGGAAAAAGCAAGTCTTGCTTATACAGCTGGCTCTAATTATTTAAGACAAAAAAATAACATATTAATAAGATGTGGAATAGAAATACAAAATTATCAAAAAGCAGTAGAAATTATAAAACAACAATTAAAAGATATGGAAGAGGAAAAGTTTAATGAAGATGATATAAATAATGCAAAAAATATAATTATATCAACAGTTGATGGAATTGAGGATTCACAAGATTCAGAAATATCTTATTATTTTTCGCAAGAATTAACAAGCAGTTTTGTTTCAATAAAAGATTATATAAAAAATATAAATAAAGTAACAAAGCAAGATGTTGCTGCAATAGCTAAAAAGATAAAGATAAATACAATTTATTTTTTGAAAAATAATTAATTTGCGGAGGAAAAGATGAAAGTAATAGAAAGTTTAAATATAAAAGAAAAAGCATATATAGAGAAGTTGGAAAATGGAATGACTGTTATTATTATTCCTAAAAATACAACTAAAAAGAAATATGTGATATGGGGAGTAAATTTTGGGTCTATAGATAATCATTTTAAAGTTGACGGAGAGGAAATTTATATACCAGATGGTGTAGCACATTTTCTGGAGCATAAAATGTTCGAACAGGAAAATGGAAAGAATAGTTTAGATACATTAATGGCACTGGGAATAGATGCAAATGCATATACAACTAGTGATCATACAGCTTATTTATTTGAATGTACAGACCATTTTTATGAAGGATTAGATGAACTTATGAATTATGTGCAAAATCCGTATTTTACAAATGAAAATGTAGAAAAAGAAAAAGGAATAATAGCACAAGAAATAAGGATGTATGATGATGATCCAGGGTGGCAACTTTATATGGGAATATTAGATTGCTTATATAAAAATAATCCAATAAAAGTAGATATAGCAGGAACCGTAGAGTCTATTAGCAAAATAACACCAGAAGTATTATATAAATGCTATAATACTTTTTATGCTCTAGACAATATGACATTAGTTATATGTGGGGATTTTGAACCAGAAAAACTTTTGGAAGAAGTGAAAAAAAGACTAACTAAAAATAAAACATATGAAAAAATAGAAAGAATTTATCCGGAGAAAGAAAAAACTATAAATAAAAAATATGTAGAAAAAAACATGAATGTAAGTATGCCAATATTTGCTATAGGAATTAAAGATGTAAGTAAAATGGATTCTGAAATAGTAAAAAAACATATAGCAATAGAAATATTACTAAATATGATAATTGGAAAAAGTTCGGATTTATATAAAAAAATGTATAATCAAGGTTTATTATTAGAAGAACCAAGCATAGATTATGAGTTTTCAGAAGAATATGCACATATTGTGATTTCAGGACAATCTAATGATTCGGAAGAAATTTATAAAATGTTTAAAGAAGAAATAGAAAATTATAAAAACAATGGACTAAATATAGATCATTTTGAAAGAATAAAAAAGAAAATATATGGAGATTATGTTGTAGAATATAATAGTGTTTCTGAAATTGCTAGAATGTTTTTAACAGATTCTATGAAAAAAATTTCTTCGTTTGATTATATTGAACAATATAAAGTAATAACAAAAGAGTATGTAGAACAAGTTTTAAAAGAAATTTTTAACGATGAATATATGGCTTTAGCAATTGTAAAAGAAAAAGATTAAGTTATAAAAATATTATAAAAAATATAAAGCTTATAAATTTTTTGAGGATATAAATAAAAATGTGTCAAATGCGATTTTTACACTATTTTCAAAGATTATAGAAGACAGTAAAGCTAAATAAACAACTGTGTCAAAAAATGTAGAAAAAAATAAAAAAAAGTAACACGAAAAAACTGTAAACTCCTTTTAAAACCAGAAAATTTTGTTGACGTATATGTAAAAATATGGTATTTTAAATATATACGAAAGAGAAATACACGAAAAAAAGGAGTGTGATTATATGTTAGATGAAAGAATCTGTAAACTAAGGCAAAAATTAAACGATAGCATATTAAAAGAACAAGATTATAATGTAACATATAAGTTGAGTGTAGAATTAGATGAATTAATAGTACAATATTATCGAAGAAATTTAAAGGGAATAAACAGAAAAATAAATATGCGAAGAGGAAAGATAAAAAATCTATAATATCTGTTCTTTAAAGAGTAGAGCTCAAGAGTGTTAGCTTTACTCTAATTTTTTTAAAATATAGCAAATTTTGATGAAATATGATTGACATTTATTAAAAAATAGGCTATCATAAAATTATATAAACAATTATATATGATATATAAGGAGGAAAGTGTTATGTTAGAAAATAATAAATTATTAAAAATAACAAAAGTTGCACTAATTATAATGACAGTTGTATCAGTATTGTTTGCTATAATGGGCGCTGCTTCAGCTAATGAGGGCGTATTTAAAGTACCAACTCCTTCAGGTGGCTCAGGAGTAGACAAAGTATATAGCATTTCAGGAGTAATATTAGGAATAGTACAAGCTGTTGGTATGTCTATAGCAGTTATTATACTTGTATGGCTAGGTGTTAAATATATAATGGCTTCACCAGATGGAAAAGCAGAAATAAAGAAACAAGCCTTTGGATATATTTTAGGTGCTGTATTACTATTTGGTGCATCATGGTTAGTACCATTATTGAAAAATGTAATAGATGGATTAAGCTCTTAGTAGTTGAGAAGTGAAAAATATGAAAAAATTTAAAAAATTAAGTTTTATAGTAATACAAATTATGTTTTGTTTATTAACAGTTAGCAATAATATATATGCTGCGGGTTCTGCAGGAAATAGTGGGATGTTTAAAATATATAATCCTATAAACAATCCTTTTTCAAATACAGTGTCTGCAGTTATTGGAGTTATACAAGCTGTTGGTATGTCTACAGCAGTTATAACACTAACAGTAATAGGAATAAAATATATACTAACTTCACCAGAAGGAAAAGCAGAAGTAAAAAAACAAATGTATCCATACATAATAGGATGTATTCTTTTATTTGCTGGATCAGGCTTGGTAGGAGTTATTGCAAATGTAGCAAATGATAAAATAAGGTAAAAAAGTGTTAAGATTATTTCAAATAATCTTAGCACTTTTTGCTTTAACAAACAAAATAATGAAATAGAATATAAAAATAAGTTTTTTGAATTTTATACTAAACGAACAGAAAAATAATTTTTTGTTTAGCCCGTAAGAAAAAATGAAAAATATGATTAAGAAGAAATGGCAATTAATAATGAAAACAAATTGTAACAAAAATTTAAAATATGATATTTTTTAGATGAATATTAAATAAAATTTTTTTAACAAACATGTTTCCGTAAGAATGTGACAAAAACATGAAATGTTACAGTATTACAAATTAATTAAATTTTTGAAAAATAGCTTGATATCAGGGCTTTTTGTGTTGAAAAAAGGACAAAAAGAGAGTATAATAAATAAAAATGAGGTGATTATATATGAAGAAAATTTTAATAAGTATATTAGCAATAATAGTTGTATTTATCACTGTTTCAGCAATTGTACCCAATAGGACATATGCTATTAGTTTAGATGATATGCAAAAAAAAGCCCAAAGCTTTTTTAATAAAGGAAAACCAGAAGCTGATAAAATATTGCCACAGAACACTTTGGAAGAAAAATTTATCCCAGTTGGACAAATATTAGTAACAGCAGCGAGCATTGTACTAGTTATTGTTACTTTGATAATGGCAATAAAATATATAACAGCAAATCCAGAACAAAGGGGAAAACTAAAACAGCAGTTAATAGGATTGGTTATCTCTATTGTTGTTATATATGGAGCAGTAGGAATATGGTCAATTGTTAAAACAACTATGGAAAATTCAGGATTATAAAATACAAAGGAGGAAAATAGTATGGCAACACATTATATACCAAGAAATGTAAAGGGTGAAGGTAGAATTTTATATATTTTTACCACTAAAGCTTTAATAACAACAGCTATAGGTGGCGGTATTGGTTTTTTATTATATTTCATATTTAGTATTGTTGGAATAAAAATGGTTGGAATAATATTACTTATTATTTTTGCCTTGTTAGGATTTGCGGTAGGTACAGTAAAAATACCAGCTGTTACAGGAATTAAGTTTACCAAGAATGTCGCTGGAGATTCAATTGATGATATAATAATGAGATATGCAAAATTTAAAGTAAACAAAAAAATATATGTATATACAAAGGAGGAAGAATAGTAATGGGAGGTTCAAGTACAATATTTTGGCTAAACATGATTCTAGTAATATTAGTTATAGCAATTTTAGTGTTAGGAGGAATTGTTTTTCTTATTGTTTTGAGAAAGAAAAAACAGGAACAAGAAAATAGCTATGGTGAGGAAGAAAAGGATAAAAACAAAAATAATAGTGATAAAGTATTAGGAAAAGATTCAGTACATAAATTTATGGAATTTGATGAAATAGTTGATAATATGATAGTTAGAAAAAATAGAACACAATATGTTATGGTTATTCAATGTAAAGGAATAAACTATGATTTATTATCTGAGGCAGAAAAGGAAGCTGTTGAAAATGGATTTACACAATTTTTAAATACATTAAGATTTCCGATACAGTTATATGTGCAAACAAGGAGTTTGAATTTACATGACATAATAGAACAATATAGAGAAAAAGTTAACAATGTTCAATTAGAAATAAATCAATTAGATGCAAGAATAAAAAAAGCTAAAATTGCTGGAAATAGAGCGATAGTTGAAAAATTAGAATTCGAGAGAAGAAGAAAAAACAATGTATTAGAATATGGAAATGATATATCAAACTATGTTGAAAGAATGAGTCAAAATCAAAATGTATTACAACAAAATACATATGTTATTATTTCTTATTATACAGCAGAGTTTGGTGGAGAAATTAATAATTATTCAAAAGAAGAAGTTGACAATATTTGTTTTTCTGAATTATATACTAGAACGCAAACAGTTATTAGAAGTTTAGCTTCTGCAGAGGTTTATGGTAGAGTGTTAGATTCTGAAGAATTAGCAGAATTATTATATGTAGCATATAACAGAGATGAATCAGAAGTACTTAACTTGAGAAAAGCTTTAAATGCTGGCTATGATGCTTTCTATGTTACTGCACCAGATATATTAGAAAAGAAAAAGAGAAAAATCGAAAAAGAAGTTGAAGATGAAGCAATAGAATTAGCTACAGCTAGCTTATTAGAAGCTGATAGAATAAGAATGCTAGAGAGTAGTAAAAAACAAAAAGTAAAAGACAGAGCAAATGAAATTGTTGATTCATATAGAGAGTCTATGGACAAAGACTTATATGAAGAGACAAAAAGACAAATAGAAAAATCTGATGAAGATGAGGAAGAAGTTAGAGAAGAAAAACAAAAAAGAGGAAGAAAAAAGAAAAATTCTTAAACATAAGAAGAATATAAAAAGAAGGAGAATGATTTTATGAATTTTGAAAATCGTAAAAACTCTGAAAAAGAAAAGGAAATTCAAAAAAATAAAGAAAAAAAGAATGATAGTATCTTAAAAAGAAATCAAAATAATTTAAAGGATTTGATTGCACCAGCGGGTATAGATGCAACAAATACAAATCACTTAGAAATAATTTCAAATAAAAGTAGATTTGCAAGAAGTGCAATAGTTTCTACAATACCAAGAACATGTACTTTTCCAGAATTTTTGAGAAGTATGTATACTTTTGGAGATATAAATGTTTCTGTATACATAAAGCCAATAAATGAAAGTACTTCGCAAGCAGAATTAAATAGACAAATAAACCAGCTAGAATCTGAAAGAATTGTAGCCGTAGACAGAGGAGACATTAACCGTGAAAGAATTTTAGCACAAAAAAGAGCAGAAACAGAAGAACTTAGAGATTCAATAGCAGCAGGGTTTAATAAATTGTTTGATTCATCTATTGTATGTACATTGTTTGCATATAGTTTAGATGAACTAGATAAACAAACAGAATTATTAGCATCAGAAATGTCTAAAACATCTATAGGTATAAAACCAGCATGGGCTATGCAAGAAGAAGCATTTAAATCAAATTTACCATTTTTGGAAAATAAATTAAAAATAAGCCATACTTTTGACCGTGGTTCTATGGCAACGGTGTTTCCTTTCTTTAACTCAGAAGTAGGACATGAAAATGGTATACCCTTAGGGTTTAACAGACAAACAGGGTTACCTATTTTATTTGATAATTTTAGTCCATCACTAACTAACTATAATATGGTTGTGTTTGGTAAATCTGGTGCTGGTAAAGGTGTAACTATTAAAACACTTACTTCTCGTTCATCTGTTTTAATGGGAATAGAAAGTTTAGCATTAGACGCAGAAGGTGAATATGGAGTAGTTGCAGAAGCTTTAGGTGGAATAAATGTTGTAATTAGCCCAAACTCAAAGACTGTTATAAACTTATTTGATATAGAACCAGAAACATTAAAAGATGAGATAACAGGAAAAGAAAGAACAGTATTAAATGTAGAAAATAAAGTAGAAGACGTTACACAAGCTTTATTAACAATGGCAAGAGGTTCAACAAGAAGTACAGAAGTAAACGAGCTTACAAAACAAATTATTGCAGAATCTGTAGCTGAGGAATATGCAGCAAACGGAATTAATAACAATATAAATAGTTTATATAGTAAAAAAAGTGCGAACAATTCCGATTTAGATTTCTTAGGACACCAAAAAAAGCCAATGCCTACTATAGGATCATGGTATAGAAGATTATTAAAAAAAGCAAAAGAAAACAGAAATGAAGATTATAGATTTCATTACAGTTATTTAGTAAAGGTAATGAGACAATATGTAAGAGAATTAGATGGTCAGATGGCATATTTTGATGGACAATCTACATTTGAGTTATTAGATGGAGTACCATTTATAAATCTTGATATTTCTCAATTGGAAGAGAGATTTGCAAGACCACTTGCACAACAAATATTATTATCTTGGATTTGGGAAAAATATGTTAAAAAGAATAGTGAAGATAAAACAAAAGCTGCTAAAAAGAGGGTTTTAGTTGATGAGGCTTGGATGTTACTTCCATACCCAGAGGCTGTAGATTTCTTAAATACTATGGCAAGACGTGCTAGAAAAAGAAATGTTTCATTAGCAGTTATTTCACAAAAATTCCAAGACTTTTATGAAAAAGCAGAAGTTCAAGCTGTACTTACATCATCTGATACTAAACTATTTTTAGCACAAGATAAATCTGAAATAGAATATATAAAAGAAGTATTTAAATTAAGTGATGGTGAAGCATATTTCTTAACAACTTGTGCTAGGGGAGAAGGCTTATTAAAAGTTGGAGAAGATACAGCAATTATAGCAATAAAACCAACTAAGAAAGAGTTTGAATTCGTAGAAACAAACTTAAATAAATTAAGAAAAGAAGAAGAGTAATACTAAAGGAGTATAAATGAAAAGAAGTGTAACCATAGTATTAATAATAGTAATATTAATTAATACAATATTTCCTAATTTCATATATGCAAGTGATTATGGTAGTTATGAAGAGGCACAAGAACATCAACAAGAAGGTGGAACAATAAATAACAAATTGTGGGAAGAAGGAACTGCAAATGTTATATCAGACAAAAGTTCCAGAACAGAGGATATAACCGAAAGCAATACAGTCTCTAATTTGGTTGCCGATGTATTGGGAGGAATTATAGCTATACTACCAAAAGCTGTAAATACAGTATTAACTGTTGTTGTATATAGTACGCAAGAAGATGGGTTTTCTGGCCCTTTTGGAGCTGCATATGCAGTTATAAATAAAGAATTTACTATAGAGGATTTAATTTTTGGAAAATATACTTTATTTGATATAAATTATTTTGATTATGGAGAAGCTTCTGGAGAAAAAAATGTTAATACAACGATAAAAGAAAATATTGCAAGTTGGTATTTTGTTTTAAGAAATATTGCTATGATAATAAGTGTATTAGTATTAATATATGTAGGAATAAGAATGGCAATATCTACTGTAGCATCAGAACAAGCAAAATACAAAAAAATGTTAATTTCGTGGGTAACAAGTTTTATTTTACTGTTTGTTATGCAGTACATATTTATATTTTTACTGGGATTGCAGGAGTCTTTATTAGAAATAGTAGCAACATGGGCAAATGGCAAAGGATTTGAAGAGCAAATTGTTGAAAGTATACTAGCAACAATCCTAAGTGCTTCCGGATTTAATATTATTGCTGCTGCAATTGAATATTGTATGCTTGTATATTATCAAGTAAAGTTCTTCTTATTATATTTCAAAAGGTTTTTAGAAGTTGGTTTTTTGTTAGTAATAAGTCCATTAGTAACAATTACATATCCAATTGATAAGATTGGTGACGGAAAAGCACAAGCATATAGTGCATGGTTTACAAGAATTGTTTATAATATGTTTTTACAATTAATACATGCAACAGTATACATAATTTTTATTTATTCAGCAGGGGAAATAGCAAAGAAAGCACCTATTTTAGGAATATTGTTTTTAACAACTTTGTCTAGAATAGAAAAAATAATAAGAGCAACATTTGGTCTTAGAGGACAAGGTCTATCTGATGAGAAATTATTAGATAAAATAAAGAGAGGTTAAAAATATGGGAAGAAATATTAAAGATAAAAAAATGATTAAAATTATAGTTTCCATAATTATACTTCTTGCTTTATTGGTGGCTATATTATTGGTTAGGCAAAGCATTACAAAACAATCAGATCAAAAAGAAATAGAAAAAATAAAATCATATACAACTATGGATGAATTTAAATCTGTTGAAGAAGTAGCAAAATATATGGAGTGTAATTATATTAAGGAAGAAACGTCTGAAGAAGAAAATTACAAATTAGATATATATATGCAAATAAAAGTATTACCATATAGTGATGATACCAGTAATGAAGCATTTTACAATAATTTGATTTCATATTGTGCGAAAGTATTAAAATTTGAGAACTTTAGGATTATTGATAAGAAAAATAATATTACAATTGAAGTTATTTGTGATAAAGAAAAAGAAGCAATAAAAAGCATAATAATAAATGGAGAAAGTGACTATTTTGCCAAAAGAGATTCTGAAACACAAATAAAAAATTATAAAGAAACAAAACAAATTAATATTACAGTACAGTCTGAAATATTAAAAAATCTAATAAATAATAAATGGAGACTAAAAGAATCTGATATAGGAACTAAAGAAAGTACTTTTAATTCTTATGATATATACTTTGATGAAGGAGTTGAAGTAAGAAGAGTAGATAATAAAGTATTTAATATAGTTTTTACAGATAAATATAAACAGAGTGTAGCAAATAATATTACAACAGCAACTAGTAAAGAAGCTATTATAAAAAGACTAGGAACACCAACATTTGAAGATTTACAAACAGGCGTATTTGGTTATAAAGGAAATGAAATATATGTATTTTTTAATACAGAAAATGAGATTTCTATTTACAGTATTTTTGATACAAATGAACAAGACGATAAGTTTACAGAGTTGATAGATTCGTATTTAAATGATGGCGATATAAATAACTTTAGAAACAAATTAAAAAATTTATGGACAGATTATAACAAAGCGGAAACAAAACAGGAGAATGTATTACAATATGCATTGAAAGGTTTTGAAATTTATGATAGTAACATAAATATATATTCTAATTTTAAGTCAAAGTTATACAAAAATTTTAGTATAGATGATTTAAAAACGGAATTATTAAATAAAGATAAAATTCAATTTAAAAATCTGGATTTAGTGTTTAAAAACGAATTAGATAGAAACAAAGGTGTCAATAGTACAAAATATGCATTAGATAATTTTGTAACTGTAAACTATGATGAAAATCAAAATGAAAATAATAAAAAAAGTAATAACAAATTTTTAGATTACAAAGAATATAGTGATAAAAATATATTTAGTGTTAAATTTATTTCTAAAACAAAAGAATATGCTAATAGTGAATTAAAAGAATATGTTAATTATGGAATGTGGCTTAATGAAAATATATACATATATAGCATCAAAAACAAAGGAATTTATATGTATAATGCGATTACTAGAAAATATGGAACATTAATAGAAGGTAATGATGAATTTAAGTTAATAAGCTGTCAAAATAATATTATAAAGTATGATGAAAAACAAATAAAATTGAAATAAAAAATGTATTGAGAGAGGAGGTAATATATATTGGTTAAAATTAAAAAAATTATAGTTATAATGTTAATTATTTGTATATTATTTCCTAAAAATGTATTAGCTATGTCTCAAGAACAAGCTGGAGAAACAATAGCACAATTTGCAGAAAATCTGGTTAATAATTATTCAGCAGAATTTATTTATTCATGGACGGACTCTCAAAGATATGCTGCATATAAATGTCAAAAAACATCGGGTGTAACAAATTATGGAATAGATTATAACGATAAATATGCACTTGATTGTGTTGGGTTTGTAAGTTTCTGTGTACATAATTCATTAAAAATAGGAAATGAGGATTTTACATTTTTCGTTACTCCGCAAAGTGGGGCGTATGCACCATATTTTGAAGAAATAACTCCGAAACCAGATTTAAGTAATTTGAAAAGAGGAGATATAATTGGAAATGGATATCCTCATGTTATGATATATTTAGGCAATGGAAAAATGGCGAATTGCGTAACAAGTGCACCTTATATAAAAATTGGAGATGTAACTACAAGTGCTGGAGTATATAATTCATATGAATTTGTAGCAAGAATTACAAAAGAAACAGCAGATGGTATAAATGCAAATAACTGTACAACGGTTTTTAATACTGTAACAGGAGCAGCAGATGAGGATTATGGGAAATTTTATGGTACAACTGAAGGTTCATATGCAGGTTCATATACTTTAGGACAATGGTTATTTAGTAAATTTGTAGGATTTTTTGATTATATTGCAGGTATATTAACATATGTGTTTAAAATGCAATTTTTAGGATGGAGTAATATTGTAGAAGTTTTAATAAATGATGCAATATGTAAAAGTACAGGAATGGAAACGGCTGTTATAGGACAAGAGACTTCTTCAGAAGAAGAAAACTCTAGCACTTCAAATGAATCTACAACTACAAGTAATAGTAGATTGTATAAACCTTCTGCAACTGAGATGAATAATAGAATTGATATAGAAGACATAATTTATAATAGAGTGCCATTTCTAGATGTAAACTTCTTAGATGTTGAGTTGGATAAATATAAAAATTTAGAAGCAGAACAAAGAAAACAAGCTTCTGACGGAGATAAAATACAAGTACTTAGTAAAGATAGTATAGTATATAGTTTACGTGCAAATATAGCAAAGTGGTACATAGTAATTAGACAAATTTGTATTATAATTTTACTACTTATGTTGATTTATTTAGGAATTAGGCTTGCAATAGCTACAACTGCAGGAGGAAAAGCGGTTTATAAAACTATGTTGGTTTCATGGCTTACAAGTTTTATTCTAGTATTTGGAATTCATTATTATATGATGGTTGTAATTGATATAAACGAATTTTTTGTAGATACATTTTCAAAGGTTGCACAAAATGCAATGGATGAATCGGATAATGGAACGGGAAGTCAATCTATATATGATACAATTAGAACAAGAGCATATTCACTTAAATTAAGTGAAGGTTGGCCAGCAACAATATTTTACATGGTATTAATATACTTTTTAATTAGATTTTTATTTATATACATAAAGCGATATTTTACAGTTATGATATTAGCACTTATAGGACCAGTAATGGCAACTAAAAATTGTTTCGATGTTGTGACTACAGGAAAATCTAAAAAGGCTATGGGAAAATGGATGATGGACTTCGCCATGAATGTATTTTTACAAACTATACATGCAGTATTATATTGTATATTTATGGTTATGGCTTTTGACTTATCTACAACTTCTATTCCAGGATTTGTAATGGCATTAATATTTTTAAACTTTATATTTAAGGCAGAAAAAATATTTATGAATATATTCAAATTTGATGGAAGTTCATTAAGAGATGTAAATCAAAGTAAAAATTATTTTGCAGAAGCATATAAAGTCGCTATAGGAGTAGCATTCTTCGGTGGGGATATAGCAAAACATAGTTTTGGAATTGTAAAAGGAAGTGGAAAATTCTTAGGACAAACTACACTTGCTACTGCTCAAATTGGAACATCAGCTGTTAATAGATTAGCATGGGCAATAAGAAATAATAAATCTATAAAACATGGTAATGGAGCTATAGATTATGTTCCAATTGATCTTACAGAATCTTTAAAAAATAAGAAAGCAAACATTTTAAATGGTGCAGCTGATAAAGTAAATAATTTCATAGAAAATAAAACTCCATTTGAAAGAAGTTTGAGACTAGATATGCATAACATGGAAAAAAGAGATCCAGAATTATATGAACAAACAAAGCAAGCTCTTAAATTAAAGAAAGAAACAAGACGTAAAACAATGAAAAGAGCTTTTGGAAGCAGTGTAAATTCAATTCGTTATATGGCAGAATTAATGGCAGGAATACCAATGCTAGTAGTGGATACACAATCAGGTTTTTCTACACTTATGGATGCTAGAAGTGGACTTGCAAATGCTTCAAGAAGAAAAGTAGGATATGGACACGGAAGGAAAAAGTCAAATGCTGCAACAAAGGCTTTAAATGCTGCAACTTTTGGTGCAGTAAATTCTACACTAAACAGTGTGGATAATTTTAAAAAAGATCATAAAGCAATTAAAAAGAATGGCATAGTAATGAATGATTTAGAAAAGGCAAATGCTTTGGAACATAAGATAAATCTTGAGGTAGATAAAATGGTAAAAGCAGGAAAATCAAAACAAGATGTAGAAGAGCAAATGAAAGAGGCTCTATCTCAAGTTATGAGTGCAAGTAAAATTAAAGAGGCAGTTAGAAAATATATGGTGCAAAAGGGAATGAAAGAAATTAGTGAATCAGACTTAAATGAAATTGTAGATACAATAAATAGTGAAATTTTTGGTAGCAGTGTAGATAAAAGTATAGAAAAATATATTAAAAAAGCTAAAAAGGATAAATTAGATTCAGAAGATATAGATAAAATTTTAGATAGTATAGGCAAAAAAGTAGAGTCTGGTGTTTCTGCAGTATTAAATGACGAATCTTCAGGAGATGCTAGTCATAAAAAGATAAAAGAAAAAATAAAAAAACATATGGAAGACAGCGGAGTAGATAAAATAGATGCAGATACAGCAAAAGTATTATTAAAATCTGATGATTCGAAATCAGATTTTGGAATAGGAACTACAGATGAAGTAAGAAGAGGGATTGAAGCAGTATCTAAAGGTACTGATAAAAAACCACAAAAAACTTTTGACAAAAAACAGGCTGTTAGTGCAATTGAGGATGCTATGCTTGCTGGAACAACAAAAGCAAGTAGTAGTGACTTAAGTAAAATGTTAAGAGAATTAAAAACACTTAAGGAAAAATCTAAAAACAATAATGGAACAACAATTGTTGACTTAGCAGAATTTACAAAAGGATTAAGTGATAAATTTGAATAGGGTAGGTGTAAATAATGAATAAGCTCAAGAAATTAATAAAAAAACTAAGTTTCATATTAATTGTTTCTGTTACTATGCTAACGACGTTAGAAAGTACTTTTGCTCCATATGAAATTTATGCAGATACCACAACAACTACAACCACAACGGATCAAGCTAAATCAGAACAGGATTTGCTTACGAAGACTGGAAGTGCTATAGGAACTGCTGGAGACTTTTTAGTTGGACTTGCACTTTATATTCCAAAAGCAATGGCTATGGGGTTAGCAAGTTTACTTAGAGTATTGGTATATGGAATTACTAGTATAGGTAGTTCTGGAGATGGTATTGGTTCTGTAGATGCAATTATATTTAATGAAGCAGAAATTACAAGTATAGACTTTTTTGATACATCTTCAAATGGCACAGTAAATAAAATTAGAGAAAATATATCTATTTGGTATTATGTTTTTAGAAATTTATCAATAGTAATATTATTAGGAATCTTATTATATGTAGGAATAAGAATGGCAATGTCTACTGTAGCATCTGATGAAGCAAAATATAAAAAAATGTTTAAAGATTGGGTTGTTAGTTTAGCTTTAGTATTTGTTTTACAATATATAATGATTTTTACAATAGGAGTAAATAATGTATTAGTAGATGTACTAAATGATGCAAGAAATAATGTTCAGACAAGCGAAGCTGGAAAACAATATGACAATGCACTTGACCAAATTGCATCACAGGCTTGGAATGTCGATTTTACAGTAGGAGTATCATCAACATTAGTATATATAATTTTAGTTGGTATAACTATTTTATTTTTAATAATGTATATAAAACGTATGCTTACGATAGGATTTTTAATAGTTATATCGCCACTTATTACGATAACATATTCGATAGACAAAATGGGAGATGGAAAGTCGCAAGCATTAAATGCCTGGCTAAAAGAATTTGTATTTAATGTATTAATACAACCATTCCATTGTATTATATATTTAATTTTTGCTAGTACAGCAATTAATTTACTTACAGAACAACAAACCCTTGCAGCAGCAGTTTTATCTATTTGTATGATATTATTTATATTTAAAGGAGAAAAAATTGTTAGAGAAATATTTAACTTTAGAGCAAGTAGTTTAGGAGAAGCAATAGGTGGAGCAGCAGCAATTACAACAGGAATTTCTATGTTAAAAGCTAGAGGAGAAAAAGATAAGAAGAAAAATATAGATACTAAAAAATTACCTAAGATGGAAGATCCAGGAAAGAAAACAGGTAAACCAGGAGGAACGCAACCAGGAGGAACGCAACCAGGAGGAACGCAACCAGGAGGAACACAACCAGGAGAAACGCAACCAGGAGGAACGCAACCAGGAGGAACACAACCAGGGGAAACGCAACCAGGAGGAACACAGCTAGGAGGAACACAACCAGCAAAAAGAAAAACAAATAAATTCGTAGCAGCAGTAGGGAAAATCAAAGCAGGTGCAAGTAAAGCGGTTAATAGTGTTGAAGAAGCATATGATGGATTGCCACCTGCAATAAAAGGCACTATTGCAGCGAGCGCAAAAATTGCAACAGTTGGTACACTGGCAGCATTAGGAGCATCAACAGGGTCTAGCAAGGGAGCTTTGGCTGGTATGCATGCAGGAAATTCATTAGCAGAAGGAGCTGGTGGAATTGCAAGTTCAAGAAAAGCTAACAGATTAGTTATGGATAATGAAGAGAGCTTTGCTCAAGCATATCAAAATTATAGACAATCGACAGGTTATACAAATGATCAAATTGCAACAAAAACAGAACAATATTTGAATGGTGATATTAAGGCTGAAGAAATGAATGATGCAGACAAAGAATACTTTAGTTATGCAAGTAAGATGCAAAAGACATACAAGGTCGTTGGCGAGGAGGACACTAAAGAAAAAATGCAGGAAACATTAGGATTAATTGCAGCAGGACAAATACAACTGCCAAAGCAGAAGGTACCAAAGAAAAGAAAACCAAAGAAATAGAGTGTTATAGTAATAAGAAAGTGGGTGAATAGTATATGGCAGGAAGTTCAGGAGGAGCACCAGCAGGTGGCTCAGGAGGAGCACCAGCAGGTGGCTCAGGAGGAGCACCAAAAGGTGGCTCAGGAGGAGCATCAGCAGGTGGTTCAGGAGGAATACTAGTAGGTGGTTCAAGAGGAGTACCAAAGGGTAGTTCAAGAGGAGTACCAAAGGGTAGTTCAGGAGGAGCACCAGCAGGTGGTTCAGGAGGAACACCAAAAGGTGGTTCAGGAGGAACACCAAAAGGTAGTTCAGGAGGAGCACCAAAGGGTAGTTCAGGAGGAGCACCAAAAGGTGGCTCAGGAGGAGCACCAAAGGGTGGCTCAGGAGGAGCACCAAAAGGTAGTTCAGGAGGAGCACCAAAAGGTGGCTCTGCAAAACAAGCATTTGGGGATGCTAAGGGATTAATAAAAAGTAATAGAGGAACTAGAAGTTCTGATAGCCAGTCTAATAGCGAGTCAGATGATAACCAAGCAGAAGCTGGTAATGCAATGGAAACAGCATCTACTGGTGGAAAAGGAAAGAATGCTGCTAAAAAAGGAAAAGATGCAGCTAAAAAAGCAGGAGATCTTTTAAAAAAAGCCAAAAATATTAAATCTTTAGCTCCAATTGTTTCTGCTTTAAGTGCTATTCGGAATTGCTTTACTTATTATATTTTTAATAATAGGATTTATAGGATTTTTTGTAACTTTGCCAGGTTTGGGCATGGAGAAAGTTACAGAAGCATGTAAAAATTTTTGGAACTGGGTAAAAGGTGCTGAAAAAATAGAAGTTAGTGAAACTGATTTGGTAGACTTAGCCAATTACATACAAAATTTAGGATATGGTCTAAGAGAATATGGTTTTGCAACTGAAGAACAAATAGGATTTGATTCTAATACTGGAAAAGTAAATAAAGTATCTACTGAATATAAGGAAAAAGATGAAGATACTCCAAATTATTTATATGCATATATATTACAAAATGAAAGAACATATACTTTAAGAGGTGTTAAAAAAACAGGTTTTAATAAATTATTGTCTTGTATTCCAATAATAGGGAATATATCGAATGCTCTAGAAGATTCAATTAGAAATACTAAATATATAAATAATCCGGATCAATATGGAATGATACATTTTGATTCTACGAACGAAGATTGGTGGAATAGCATAGATGATTTTAGTGCATCAATTGATAGAGATAATAATAGATTAACAATAAAAACAGGAACTCTTGTTACAAGCCAGATGAACTGGGATTTAACAGGATGGACAGGAAGATACGGTAAACCAATAGAATTATCTTTAGCATTACATTTATCTACTATGGCACCAGATTTTGTATATGACTTTTGTACTGATGGAGATCTTCAAACAGATATTGAATTAAGTACACAAGAAATGGAGTACAATGTTGAATATGCTTTCCACATAAATGATAGCAATCAGACTATAAGTAAAGAGCAAATTGTGAATGAATATAATTCGCTTAAAGAAACAGTTAGTGTAAATGCAAATTATGATGCATTGTTTAGCAAAGCAGATAAATTAGAGCGATATGAATGGGATGGACAGAGCTGCCATACAGCAACAATGGATACGATAGAAGGTACTAATATAGTGAAAGTTACTGATTCTGATACAAACGAAACTATGTACTATAAGGCATTAGATAAAGATGGAAATCCTATAAAACTAGTTAATAGAACAACAGGGGAACTTATATCATATTCAATAAAGGTTGATGGATCAGGAAAACCAACATTTACAGAAGATAACGGAAATGATTCTTGGAACATAGCTTCTGAGAAAGAGTACTATGTTGAACAATACATGATAGAATATGACTGTCTAAGCTTTCAAGATTTAAAAGCAATATTAAATGGAAAAAGCGATAAAGCAAAACTTGATGCTTTAATTTATTTAGAAACTGAAACTGGTTCAGTTAATGCGTATACCCACGAAATGGGGTTATATGAGTTATTAAATAGTATAGATATGTGTATCGATTATATGAAAAAATATGATGATAAAATTACTTGGAATAAACCAGATGATGGTTATCAAAATTATTATAGGTTAAAAGCAAAAGAAATGTTTGAAAAGTATGGTACAACTTTTAATGGTGTGGATGAGGAAAATATAAGAGATAGAATAGAGTTAGATGAACTTTGCAAAAAATTGAATGAGTTATTAATAGATGTAGAGGGAAAAATACAACAGGATAAAGCAAAGATACAAAATAATGTAGAACCAATAATAGAAGAAAATCTATCCTCTGTAGAAAATCAATGGGGAATAGATCCAGATGTATTTCTATTATTGTATAAAGTAATGTCTACACAATCTACAAGTGTACATACATTTAAACCATATATTAATAAGGTTACACATCACTGGTATAGAGACTTATATTTTGTAAAAACACCAGGTAAAACCCCAGATAGCTGGGATAGTGCATATGACTTCACAAAAGAAATAAATGGAAAAGAAGATGAATTTAATCCAGAAGGATTAGCAGATTCAGAAGTTATTCAAAAATTAAATGAAACAGGTAAGATAATGTATACATTAACTGGAAAAGATGGTAATAACAAAGATGTGGAGCAGATAAATCAACCATATATTATAAAGGATGAAAAATGGCATAACAAAGTAAAGAACTGGTTAACTAATGGATACTATTTTATTTATGATGGTACACTTGAAACTGCAGAAGAAATTGAATCTGCAAGAAAATATTTATCAAACTTTGGATATGAACCATCAAACCCATTGTTAATAAATTATGATAATTCAAAAGTATTAACAGATAAGGATAATAATGTTTCAGATACTGCAACTGTAGAAGAAATAGAAAAGAAAGCACAAGAACTTAATAACGAATTAGCAAATGCATCATATAAAGTAGGACAAAATGGAGATTCTGGACAGAAATATAAAGTTAGGTTACAGAAAATTAGTTTTGCAAAAAAATCATCACTTGCAGCATTTTCAATATTAGAAAATGTTCATACACAAGATGGAGAGTACATATATCATGATTTAAAAGAATTTTTGATTGAGTTGGGATACTTTACAGAAGCAGATTTTAAATCAATTGAGACAGGAGTTTTAGATTGGCTTATTCCAGCATATACTCCGGAAGTATGGCCAGATAAAAAGTACGAAAAGAAAGATAATGAATATGGAACATATATTCGTTCAAAAGCTAGTTTGGATGCTGAAAAAGCAGAAAATGGAGAAGAGGAAGAAGAAGAGGAAGAAGAAATTTCAGCAAGTTCAAGCAATACAGATTTGGATAAAACACAAACTGTTAATGGTGTAACATATATTAATTATAAACAAGGACCATATGGTGCATATGGTGTTGGTGCTTGGGGAGATTGGTCTAATGTACCTGGATATGATAATGAAAATGGCTGTGGTGCAACGTCAACTGCAGTTTTGGCATCTGGATATGGTTGTACTACTACACCTGATATAATGGCCAAATATATACCATATAGAAATGTAGAGGGAATAGCAGATGCAATGCAAGCAGAAGTTGGAGTAACTTGTAGTATAGCAAAAGCTGGACAATCAACTGATTTTTATATAGATACGATTAATCAAGCTTTAAGTGAAGGAAAGCCGATGATTGTATGTGTAACTGGTGCAGTTGATTCAAGATTTACGTCTGGAGCACATTATATTGTTATACTTGGTCAAAAATCAGATGGAACTTTAATATTAAGTAATCCAGGTAATGGTTCTAATCCTTATAAGGCAAAATATGAAGGTGGAGTAAAATCATTTGTAGAAAGATATATGATAAGTGGAGCCGATGGGCATTATCATGGTATTGTAGTTCCTGATACACTTCCAACAGGAGGTTCTGCTCCAAGCAAAAAGAAAAAACATACTGTTGGTTTTGAAGCAGGATTAGATGTTATAACTCCAGGAGAAGCAAAAGTTATAAAGATAGATGGAAATTCAATAACATTAAAATTTACAGCAGATACTACAGTTAAAAATATGACTATGAAAATTGAGGGAATAACTATAAATTCTGATATAACAGAAGGAGCTCAATTGGAAAAATCACAAGTAATAGGAGTAACAACAGATGAAGATATAAAATTATTGATGCGTGATGAAAAGAAGGCTATTATTAACAATATAGAAGATTATATGAAAGCACCTAAGAAAAAATCAGGAAGTTTAGACGATTCTAAATATGACTTTTTCTATTTTACATATTATGAATCAGGAAAATGGTGTACAGAGGGAAATGGACCAGCTAGTGTTGGTGCATGTCAACCAGGAATTGAACATGGTGCTGGAATATGTCAGTGGACTACAATGACAAGTGGACTTGAAAATATACAAATACTTTGTGGTAAGCTTGCGGAATTAGATAGTAACTTATGTGGAAGTTTGGCTAAATATGCAGATGTAGATAGTGTAACGTTAATTAACAAGTATGCAATGCAGCCAACTTTTGAAGATAGTTATTTAAAACGAGATTTTAAAGCTATAGCCGAGAGAGATAGAGATAGATTTTTGGAATTACAAATGCAGATAGCGTTAGAAGAAAAATATCAAACTTTTGACGATTTAGATTTATCATGGATGAAAGAAAGACCAGCTGTTGTACAAGGAACATTAGGGTCTTTGGTAAACTGGGGACCATATATGGGATGGGAAAGTGCAATAAATGAATCAATGAGTGATGAAGAAATTATTATTAGTTTATTAAAATATGCATGTACCAAAACTAGTACAGTAGGTAGTTTAAATAGCAGATGGAATCCACAAGCAAAAGCAGCACTTGATATTTTACATGGTGAACTTGATGCAAAAAAATTGTTAGAAGAAGAAGATTATGGAAATGAATATGGAACTGGTGGACAATATGTTAACTTCTTATCTACTCAATAAAATATTTAAGGGTGATAAATATGAAAAAAGTAAATTTATTAAAAAGTATAATAGTAATATTAATTATTATTGCTTTGCTAATAATGTTAATTATTAATATTATACGAATGAATAATAGTGCATCGGAAAATGTACTCCAATATAGTAAGAGTGAACAATTTATTTTTGAAGATATTAGTGAAGATTTGGTAAAACCACAATTTTCAGGATTAGTATTGATGAAATATAAAGGTAGTGCATCTCAAGAAGATGTAATAAGGGCAATTTATGTAATGGCAAATGATTTAATACCAAGGTATTACAAGATGTTTAACGGAAAATCAGAATCAGATATAAAAAAATATTATAATGTAACTGCAAATCAAGAATATGCAAAAAGAAAATTGGGAATAACAAGCTATGATTGTTTTAGTAAATTGCAATATAATATTCAGCAGCTAAAGGGTGAAACGTTAAAGTTTAAATCGTATAAATTTATAAAAGACTCAGTAGAAGAAGTTGAAGAAGGAGTAAAAGCAAAATTAACAATATTATATGAAAATAATAAAGAGCTACAATTAGAAATATTCTTAAAAAATAACGTTAAAGATAACGAATCAATATTAGAAGTTTTATAAAAGACTAGTATTAAAAATGTTAACTGATAATATTTGAAAAAAGTGTAAAAATATAAGAATAAGCATTATAACAAAATAACTAAAAAGAAAGGAGTTTCGTATAATGATTAGAGTTATACTGTTATTATACGAGAGGTTATGATGAAAAATAGTTTTAATTTAAAGAATATAATAATAATATTAGTTATATTAGTGCTAATATGTACAAACATAATATTAATTTTAAATAGAAAGACAGTAAAAAATACTGGTAATGTAAATAATGTTAATATAAGTAATAGTACTAATACAAATACAGTACAAGATGAAGAACAAGAAACTTTAGAAAAATTAAAATCTATGAAAGAAAGAGAAAGAATGGAATATTACTTTTCTGAGTTTATGGAATATATAGAAAATGCAAAATATCAAGAGGCATATGATTTATTATATCCAGAATTTAGAGATAAATATTTTAAAACTTTGGATGACTTTAAGAAATATGTAAATAAAACATATCCTGACTTTGTTTCTTTTAGTTATAATGATATAGATAGGCAAGGATATATTTATGTACTTACTATAACTGTTATTAATCCGGATGTAGATAAAACTGAGGCTAAAAAAAGTCAGAGAATTGTAGTAAAAGAAAATAATTTTAACGATTTTGTATTATCATTCCAAGTTATATAAGGAGAAAAGTAAATGAAATTTTGGTTAGATTTTAGATTAAAAGTAAGGAAGTTTTTTAGAGAACATAAAAGAGTAATAATTATAATTGTAATTATTTGGGGATTGATTATTGCAATAAATTATTTTTTGAAAGGTAAGCAAGAACCGGTAAAACCAATTACTACATATGATCCACATAGTCCGGTAATGGATGAAACAGATAAAGTGCCTGATGAATATAAAGAGCCAATTAACAATCTTATAGACAATTATGTGAATTATTGTAATAATAAAGAGTATGAAAATGCATATAATTTGTTGAGTAATGAATTTAAATCTAAATATTGTAATACCCTTGATGGTTTTAAATCATATGTTGATGAATTGTTTGATGAAAAGAAAATCTATAATATTCAGAATTATTCTAATGTAGATAATGTATATGTCTATAGAATAAGATTATTAGAAGATATTTTAGCTACTGGAACAACTGATGGATATGAATATAAAGAAGAAAAAATAGCTATACAAAAAGAAAATGGTGTTTTAAAATTATCACTAAATGGTTATATAGGAGAGAAACAATTAGGAATTATAGCAGAAGATGAGTATATGAGAATAAATATTGTAAAAAAAGATGTAACATATGAAGCAGAAAATTATACGGTTGAAATTACTAATAAAACAGGAAACTATATAAACCTATTAGACAATACAGAATCTGATGAAGTTGTTATGAAAGTTAATGGAGATACAAGAACTGTTAAAGGATTAGAAAATGGAAACTTAGTTGTTTTACCTAATAGTAAAAAGACTATACAACTACCTTTTGATAAATATTTTGATGATGGTGCAAATGCCGATTCACTTGTGTTTAATGCAATAAGAATATTACCAGAATTCTCAGGAGATAAAGATAAAGCAAAGCAAGAAAAAGACAAAGCAGTAAAACTTTATAGTTTGACAATAAATTTACAACCAAATAATAAATAAAATAATAGTAATAAAAATCGCCTTTATAAAATATAAATTATAAAGGTGATTTTTTATGTTTGGGAAGAAGGTTATATTTTGTTTAGTTATTTTTATTTTATTATTTAGTTTTGTACGGAGTTATATATGCAGATGATGAGTTGGAAGAGAATTTAGAAGAAAAGGAATTAAGTGAAGTAATTAATGTTGCAAGCAAAAGTATTGCAGAACCAATAATAAATTCTAGAATAGGAATTATATATGATAGAAAATCTGGGAAAGTAATATGGGGAAAGAACGAAAATAAAAGAAGTGCAATGGCTTCAACAACAAAAATAATGACATGCATAGTTGTAATAGAAAATGCTGATTTAAATGCTGAAGTTAAGGTATCGGCTAAAGCTGCAGGAACAGGTGGTTCGAGACTTGGACTAAAAAAAGATGATAAAATTACAATTAAAGATTTATTATATGGTTTAATGTTACGTTCTGGAAATGATGCAGCCGTAGCACTTGCAGAATATGTTGGAAAAGATAAGGAAGGATTTGCTAATTTGATGAATAAAAAGGCAAAGGAGTTAGGATTAAAAGATACACACTTTGTTACACCACATGGCTTAGATGATCCAGAGCATTATACAACTGCATATGAACTTGCTAAGATAGCAGATTATGCACTGAAAAATGAAATGTTTGCAAAAATTGTAGGTACAAAAGAACATACAATTAATATTAATGGATATGCTAAACAATTATGTAACACAAATGAATTATTAGGTTATTTGCAGGGAGTTAGTGGCGTAAAAACAGGTTTTACTAATAATGCTGGAAGATGTTTAGTTACATCTGTTAATAGAAATGATTTTGAAATAATTACAGTAGTGCTTGGAGCAGATACTAAAAAGATAAGAACTGCAGATAGTATAAATTTGATAGAATATGCATATGAAAATTATAAATATCTAAATATAGAAGATATAGTAAATGAAAAGTTTGGTAATTGGAAAGAAATAAATAAAAAAAGAATACAAGTTGAAAAAGGAAAAAATAAAACTGTTGTATTGAAGTTAAGAGAAATAAAAAACAAAGTAATACCAGTAAAAAAATCTGATATTGATAATATAAATATAGAAATTAATTGTTTATATTATTTGAAAGCGCCAATAGAAAAAGGTGATGTAATTGGAAATTTAAAAATAACATTAAATGAAGAAGTAGTAGAAGTAGTAGATATAGTAAATAATGAAGAAATAAAAAAGAAAGATAGAAAAGATTACTTTTTAGAATTTTTGAAATCTACATATTGACTTTTATAGTTAAATTTGTTATTATAGTAATTGCTTCTGGAAAAAGAAGCATATGCGGGAATAGCTCAGTTGATAGAGCGCTGCCTTGCCAAGGCAGAGGTCGCGGGTTTGAGCCCCGTTTCCCGCTCCAAATTTTATTATATAAATTTTTTAAATTAGTGTCATATCTAATAAGTAAAAGCATATAATAAAATATAAAGAAAACAAACGACATACCAAAATTAAATATAGTATAGAAACAAAATATTTGGTATATAGTCTTATGTAGTTTATGGCGATATAGCCAAGTGGTAAGGCACGAGTCTGCAAAACTCTGATCCCCGGTTCGAATCCGGGTGTCGCCTCCAAAGCAAAGTGTATAAATGTTGATAAAACAACATTTATACACTTTTTTTTATAATAAAATACCAAACAATGTTTATGAAAGTTTGAAATAGATTTGTAATAGTAAAGTAGTGTTAGAATTAAAAAAGTAAAAGAAATACAATTGTTTTATAAAGAAGGTTACATAACTTCTGAGTGAATTTTATAACTGAGAAGTATGCATTAAAAACATATAAGTATTAGATTGACAAGTTTGTTATTTTGATAAAACAAAACAATATTTTTGCATAATAAAGTACTATAAATATTATTATAAACAAAAACTGTGAAAGGCTACGGAAAATAGGAAAAAAACAAAAAAATATATGTAAAATAGTTGCTTTTGTAATGAAATTGTAATATAATTGTAATATGGGTTTTAAAAATATAATCGTACAAAAGATAAATAAAAATATAGTAAATATCATATAAATAATTATGATATTTAATTGTTTTAAAGTTAAAATAAATAAAATATAAGGAGTGTTTATTTGTATGAAGGAGAATGTATTTAAAAAATTAGTTTGTGTACTAATAATAGTTTGCATGCTAGCTATGATGTTTGTACCAACTTATGTTAAGTCAGCTAATGTTGTTGTTTCAAATATGAGCAATACAGGACGTGGTATAGGAAAAACATCAATATATACTGTAAAAATTAATGGATATAATAATTTATATTGTGTTAGAGGTGGAGCTACTCTAAAATCAGGTATGCAATTAAGCGATGATGGAGTAAGCTTATATACAACTACAGGAGCTGTTGTAAAAGATTCTAGTGCAATTCAATGGATATTAGATAATATGTATTTAACAGAAGGAACAGATGCAAACACACAAAAAGTAATGAGACAAAATCTTATTAATATAATGAAAAAATATAATACATATAAAGATGCAAACGGAAATGGATTGTTAAATCAAAAATTGCATGGAAATGGAATTAATGATAAATGGATAACTAACGCAATAGATGATGTTTTAAATGATAAGACAACATTATATGCAGTTCAACAATATGCAATATGGGATCATGTAAAAAATTCTGTAAGTGCATATGACAATACAATGAAAAATTCAGATGGAAGTTATAATGCTATTCCAGGTGCAAAAGCAAAGCAAGTTCATTATACAGCACTATATATTACATTAAGTGAATTAGCAGCTGAAGCACAAAAAAATGGTTATAAATCACCAAATAATTCAGGACGTAGTTTTGATGTTCAAATAGAAAAACAAGCTAATACTAAAGTAACAGTAGCAAATGATGGTAAATCAGCACTAATAGGTCCATATAAATTAAAAAATAATCATTCATCTGTATCAAAATCTTTTAGTGCAACAATTAACTCAGATAAAGCAGATAAAGTTGAAACTGTAAATGCAAGTGGAAATGCTGTTAGCGTATCAGAAACTCAAGGTGAGTTTTATGTAAAAGTTACATATAATAAAGGTTTTGCAAAAGGAACAAAATATAATATAGGTATTAATGTAGGATTAAGTGGTTATAAAACTATAGCTACACTATTAGATACAACTAATAAATATCATCAACCATTAGTAACAATTAGAAAACAACCATATAATAGTAATACTAAAACAGAAATCGTAGAAGAAGAAAATTTAAATGGAGACTATAGTTTAGTATTAGAAAAAATATCAGTTGGTGGAGAAAAAGTTTCTGGAGTTACATTTAAAGTAAAAGAAGGAAATGGAGAAGAAAAAGCTTACGGACCAACAGATTCTAACGGAGAAATTAAAGTATTCGAAGGAAAACAAATAACAAAAGAAGGTGTAGATGAATATACAATTACAGAAGTAAATGTAGGTAAAAATAAATTAATAAAAGTACAAGATCAAATTAAAATATATGTTACTAAAACAATAGCAGATGGAAAATATGTTGTATCAAAAGCTTCTTTTGAAAAAGATAAAGATGTTAAAGAAAAGACTGTAACATTAGAAGATGGAACAAAAGGAACTGTAACTATGACTAATACAAATAGTTTAGTTAAAGTAATTGTACCAAATAAAAAAGATGAACCAAAAGAATTTGATTTAGCATTAAGAAAAAATATAGCAGAAATAAAAAGAGATGGAAAAAATGTAGATATAGGAAATGATAGAAATCCAGAAATAAATGTAAATTCAGCAACTAAATATTTACAAACTAAAACAGCGGGATATTATCACACAAAAAATCCTGTTACAGTTAAACCAGGAGATACAGTAGTATATTCAATTAGAGTATATAACGAAGGTTATATAGATGGATATGCAAAAGAAATAACAGATTATTTACCAGCTGGATTAGAGTTTATAAAAGATAGCCAAATTAACAAAGATAATGGTTGGACAGCAACAGAAAACCAAGATGGAACAACAACAGTAAAAACAAATAAATTACAAGGAGAATTAATTAAAGCATCACAAGGTGCAGACGGTTTCTTAAATTATGTAGCACAAAAATCAGCAGGAAATAGTGTAAAAGAACCAGAATTTAGTAAAATGGTTCAAATAGAATGCAAAATAAAAGATGATGTACAAGATAGTAAATTATTAGTAAATGTAGCAGAAATTACAAACTATGGATATACAGGTGAAGATGGAAATTATATAGAAGCCAATAAAGATGGTGTAGATGTAGATTCTGAAGAAGATAATGTATTTAAAAAGAATGACAAAATTAAAAATATAGATGATTATTATAACAATAATGTAAAACCTCAATATAAAGAAGACAACAAAGATTATAAAGGTGAACAAGATGACGATGATTTCGAAAATGTAATAGTTAAACCAGATTCAAATCAATTTAAATTTGTTTTAAATAAAGTAGACGAAGAAGGAAAGCCTTTAATTGGAGCAGACTTTACAGTAGAAAGATTTAAAGAAAACAAAAATGATGTATTATTAGATAATAAAGAAGTTAAAGGTACTTATGAAGTTTTAGAAGACAATGTAAAAATTAATACTACATATTTATATAAAGTTGTTGAAGTTGAAAGTGCTCCACAATATGTAAATGTAATGAATGGAAAATACATTACAATTGCAACATATATGAATAGTGATAAAAAATTAGTCTTAGGTGCTTACCAAAAAGATGAAACAGCCAATGAGTATTATTCAAAATATGGATTTACTATAAATAATAATGATGGAAGTATAGTAACAAAAGATCAAACAGATTTATATGATAAGATTAAAGTTGCAGTTAAAAATGAAACAGAACCACAACAAGTAACAATTACTATACCAAACGAAAAAGAAGTAATTCCAGGAAAATATAATATTCAAATTAAAAAGGTAGATGCCAAGGATCAAAATAAAGTATTACAAAATGCTGTATTTACAGTATTAGATAGAAATAAAATTTCATCAGAAGTAACAACAAATGCAAGTGGAATTGCAACAGTTGCAAAAGATGTTGATATAACCAAAACAGAAAAAGATAAAACATCAATAGATAATTATGTAATTGCAGAAAAATCTGTACCAGATGGTTATGTATTAATAAAAGATCATCAACTTATAGTTAGAGTAACAACAGGATTAACATCTGATAATAAAAATTATGAAGTAAAAGATGTAGATGTAAGTATTTCACAAAAAAGTGGTTCAGAAAATACACAAGCAGAAAAAGAAATGCTTGAAAAAGGTGTAAGCAAAAAAATAAGTGGAAATACAATTACAATTACAATACCAAATAATCCAGAAGATAAAGAATTTGATTTAGCATTAAGAAAATTTATTACAGGTGTAAATGGAAAAGAAGTTACAACAAGAATACCAGTATTTAAAATAGACGAACAAGGAAAGTATATATATGAACATACTAAAGAACCAGTATTAGTTGCAAACTCTAATATAGTAACATATACATTAAGAGTATATAATGAAGGTGAAGTTGCAGGATATGCAAAAGAAATAAAAGATGATGTCCCAGAAGGACTAGAATTTTTACCTGATGACGAAACAAACAAAGAATATAGATGGATTATGTTAGATAAATATGGTAAAGAAACTGATAATGCAAGTGATGCAAAATATATAACAAGTGATTATTTATCAAAAGAACAAGAAAAAACAGCAGGAGAAAACTTGTTAAAAGCATTTGATAAAAAAGCATATGAAGCAGGAAGCATAAAAGAACCAGATTATAGAGAAGTAAAAATTTCATTTAAAGTAAATATGCCAGATAAATCTGAAGAAATTATTATAAATCAAGCACAAATCTCAGATGATAGTGATGAAGATGGAAATGAAGTAACAGATAAAGATTCAACACCAAATGAATGGATAGATGGTGAAGATGATCAAGATATAGAAAAGATTAAAATACAATATTTTGATTTAGCATTAAGAAAATGGGTAACAAAGGCAATAGTTACAGAAAATGGAAAAGAAACAGTAACAGAAATAGGACATAAAGCAGAAGATGATCCAGAAGCTGTAGTAAAAGTAGATTTAAAGAAATCTGATATAAATAAAGTAACAGTAAAATTTGAATATAAAATAAGAGTTGAAAATCAAGGTAAAATTGCAGGATATGCAAAAGAAATATCAGATTATATACCAGAAGGATTAGAATTTGTTAAAGAAGATAATCCATTATGGGAAGAAGTAGATGGAAAAGTAGTAACAGATCAATTAAAAGATACATTATTACAACCAGGAGAAACTGCTGAAGTTAGTATATTATTAACATGGATAAACAGCGAAGATAATATGGGATTAAAAGTAAACACAGCAGAAATAAGCAAAGATTATAATGAATATGGAGCACCAGATATTGATTCAACACCAAATAACAAAGTACCAGGAGAGGATGATATAGATGATGCACCAGTAATGCTTTCAGTTACAACAGGTGAAGAACAATCATATGTAATTCTTACAGTAGCTGTACTTGGAATTTTAGCAGGTGGTTTAATTTTAGTAAAGAAATTTGTATTATAATGAAATAAACAAAGTACTATAAATAGGGGAGAGATATAAAAACTCGTTTAAAAGAGGGGTTTATACCTCTTCTTTTTTTTGTGCAAATTTTACAAAAATATTACAAAAAGTATGAATAAATAATTGAATAATATTAATATTACAAACTTGTTACTAAAGTGTAATTTAAAATTAATATAAAAATTATAAAACATAAAAAATAATCATCCGTATAGTGATTTTATTGCTTAAAGAAAAAGTGGTATCTATGGCATATTGACCAGATTAAAAAAAAATATTTAAATAAAATTAATTATAAAAAAAGGGAGAGTAATGTTATGAAGAAGACAAAAAGAAAAGCAATTTTATTTATTGTAATGATTTTAGCTATTATTACAGTTATTGTTGGTACATATATCTTTATATGTGCTAGAAGTAGCAAATCTGATATTACAACAGATATAGTTAGTTTGAGTGAAGAAGAACAAATTAAAGCTTCAATATCATTATCATTAAATCGAAATGGATATAAGTTTCAAAACTTCTATATGGGAAACTTTATAGTTAATAGAAATTTATATGATGGGTATTGTATGGCATATGGAAAGGGTATTCCAAGTGGAATAACAAATAAAGGCTCTGCATATAGCTGGTATCAATCTAGTATATATAATAAATTAAAATGGTTTTTTGACAATATGGTTGTAGTATTTCAGCCGATAAATGATAGTGTTTATGGAGCTGATTTACCTAATGAAATAACTATGTATAAGAAAAATATAAATTTATTAATTAGTAAATATGGATATAGTGGAAATATTGATAATTTGACCGAAAAAGAAATATTTGAAGTACAACAAATGATAATATGGAATAAAATACAAGGGGCAGGTCTTTCAATAAGTGGTTTCTCAACAAATCAACTTGCAATGTATAATGCATTAACAAAAGGAATGGAAGATAATACAAATTATAGTTCTGATGGTACAGACATAGTTACTGTTACTGAAGATGAAGAAAGTGGTTTAAAATTAAGTAGTGATGGAAAAATAGGACCATTTAAATTAAATAACAGTAATGGTAAAATAAATAAAATTAATGTAGAAAACTTTAGTGGTATTGATGGTGGATATACTATTGTTGATAATAGTGGTAAAAAAATAGATGAATATAATAAGTACAATGGAACTTTTTATATAAAATTAAATAAGACATTATCTAAGGGAACAAAATATAATATTAAAGGAAGTGTATCTGTTAAATCTTATAAAACAGGTGTTACTATGTATTGGGATAATAATAATGGTAGACAACCAATAACTACGTATTCAAGAGATCCAGAGAGAAGCTCTGTTGATTTTGATAGTAATTATTTTTCTGGATATTTAGACTTAGCATTAAAAAAACAAATAACACAAATAAATGGTGTAAATGTAGATTCCAATGTAAGAAGTCTTAACATTGATGCAAATGGCTTATTAAATAATACATCAGTAGATGCTACATATAATATGAGAAAAACTCCAGTTAGTGTAGATATTGGCGATTCAGTAAAATATGAAATCAAAATATTTAATGAAAGTAAAGATTTAGATGGATATGCAAAAGAGATAACTGATTATCTACCAGATGGACTAAAATTTAATATTTCAAGTGATGTAAATGCTAAAAACAATTGGAGATTATATACCAGCGATGGTAGTGAAGCTAAATGGAATGACGAAGATTCTAAAAAGCTTATTGCGAAATTATACAAACAAGTATTAAATAGAAAAGAAACAGAAGAACAATTAAAAAAGAATCCAGATGTTTTGACCTATTGGAATAGTTTTAGAGCAGGTGGAATAACAATTGAAAAAACAATTTCTGATATTATTAATAGTACAGAGGGAAAAAATAATACAAGTAAACTAACAAATAAAAAGTATATAACTTTATTATATAATGTTATACTTGGAAGAGAACCAGATGTTAATGGATTAACATCAAACATGAAGTATCTTGCCGAAAATCCTAATGGTAGAGAGCAGTTGGTATCAAACTTCTTAAATTCAACAGAATTTAGAAAATTAAAATATTCTAAGATACCAGATACAGAACTTGATAATGTTAAATATATTACAACAGAAAGATTGGCAAATAATGAAATAGCAAAACTTACAAATCAAGCATCTTTGACAGCAAATTCTAAAAGTGTGGAAGTAGAATTGATAGTAAAAAACGGTGCATCAGGAGTATTAACTAATATTGCAGAAATAACAAAATATGGTTATATGGATGGATCTAATTTTATAGAAGCAAATAAAGCAAAAGTGGATAGAGATTCTATACAAGGAAATGTAACAGTACCATCTGAAAAGACAAGCTTAGAAAATTATTGGGGAAAAGATGGAAAACAAAAATCTGAGCCAGCAAATTATCCAGGGCAACAAGATGATGATGATTTTGAAAAAGTTAAAGTAAATAAAATAGTTGATTTAGCATTAAAGAAATCAATAATTAGTATCGGAGATACAAATTATAAAAGATTAGGAGAAATAGATGTTACACCATTAAAACAAGGTGAAACTACAGCAAATTATCATATAAATAAATATGTATTATATGCAACTCAAGGTGATATTGTTACATATCGTATATATATTTTTAATGAAGGTTCTGTAGATGCAACAGCAAGTGAAATTAAAGATTATCTACCAGAAGAATTAGAGTTTTTACCAGATGATGAATTAAATAAAAGCTATGGATGGACAGCTGAAACAAATAATGAAACTAAAATTACAACATTAACAACTACATATTTGAAAAATAGATTTATAGATAAATATACTAAACAAATGCAAGAATATGATGTAGATCCAAATTGTGCATTTGTAGATGTTAGATGTAAAGTAAAAGATGATGCAAAACCAGATAAAAGACTTGTTAATATTGCAGAAATAAATGAGTATCAAACTAGTGGAGCTACTCTAACAAAAGATGTGGATTCTGGAACAAAACAAAATGGTAGTGTTAAACTTCCAACTATAGCTGCGTGGGAAAATTATGTAACGAAATATAACATTAATGATATGGATAAAAATGGTTATTATGTCTTCTATGGTCAGGAAGATGATGACGATTATGATTCTTTAACTGTAAGAAAAAATAAAAAATTTGATTTAGCTTTAAGAAAATTTATAACAGGTGTAAATGATGAAGGAATAACTAATAGAGTTCCAAATGTTGATGAACAATCATATGCAGAATTATTATTAAGAAATACAGCATTATACAAACATACAAAAGAAGCTGTTGAAGTTAATAATGGTGATGTTATTACATACACAATAAGAGTATATAATGAAGGAGAAAAAGCGGGAAAAGCGACAGAAATAACAGATTATTTACCTGAAGGACTAGAATTTTATTCATCAGAAGTTGATGGAATAAATTATGGCTGGAGTGTTGTAGAAGGAACAAATGGAAAAGAAATAAAAACATCATATTTAGCAGATAAAAATTTTATTGTGGCAGCAGAAAGTTATGACGTGTTTAAAAATGATGGATATGCAGATGTAAAAGTAAAATGTAAAGTTAATTTACAAAATACAAATCAAACAGTATATTTAACAAATAGAGCAGAAATTACAGCTCATATAGACGAAGATGGAAATGTACAAAGAGAAGGATTAGATAGAGATTCTACTCCAAAAGATGTAAAAGATAAACATGTAGCAGATATGTTAAATTATGATTCAAGTATTACATATGATTCAAATAAATATTATCCAGGATATGACGATGATGACGATAAAGAAACTGTATTTGTAAAGCAAACAACAAACTTTAGTATTAATTTACTAAAAGTTAGTAAAAAACAATTAGATGATAATACTCCAACAGCATTAAATGGAGCTAAATTTACTTTAGCAGAAGTTAATCCAGATAACATGGATGAAGTAATAAATAATTTAGCCCCAATAACAACTGGAAATAGTCAAATGCAAATTATTAGTAGAGATAATTGTAAAATAGGAAGTACTTATTTATATAAATTACAAGAAACAGAGGCACCAGATGGATTTAACATATTAATAGATATTCCAATATATATACAAGTAACTATAAATGAAGATGGAAGCTTTGATACTGCAAGAACAAGAATATTATATAATGCAGAAAATGGAAGTGATGTTTCAGAATTTTATAGATTTGCTATAGAAGGAAATAACATAAATATAAGAATTGCAAATGAAGAAAAGGGATTTGATTTAGCTTTAAGAAAATATATAACAGGAATTGAAAGGGATGGCATAACTAGTGAAGTGAAAAACAGAATACCAGACTTAAATGTATTTTCATTAGTAATGTGGAAGCGAAATGGAACAGCAGGATATTATCATACAAAAGAAGCAGTAGCTGTTAAAAAAGATGATATTATAACTTATACAATAAGTGTTTACAATGAAGGATTTGTAAAGGGATATGCAACAGAGATAACAGATTACTTACCAAGTGGTTTAGAATACATTAATAACGACTTTAATAGAAACAATGGTTGGTCTGGAACTAAAAACAGTGATGGAACAACTACTGTAAAGACTACTAAACTTGCAAATACTTTATTAAATGAAAATCAATTACAAAACTATTTACTTAATAGTCCAACTACAACATGGAAGACTAGTGTTCAAATACAATGTAAGGTGGTAAATGATCCAAAATATGAAGTGCAATATTTAACAAATAGAGCAGAAATTACACAAGATAAGGCTGTAAGTATTGATGATAATGGAAATGAAACTGTACTAAATGTTACAGATAGAGATTCTAAACCAAATAATGTAAAAGCAGAACATTCAGCTGATATGTTAGATTACGATTCAAATATCAAATATGATTCAACTGAATATTACCCAGGATATCAAGATGATGATGATAAAGAGACTGTAAAAATAGAACCAATAACAGATATAGAGTTTAAATTAAAGAAAGTTGATAATATTACAAGAGAAGAATTAGAAGGAGCAGTATTTAATATTGAACCTGTTTCTGATAGTAAAATAACAAGTATTGTTGATAGTAATGGAAATGAAATAAGTAAAGATTCTGATGGTAATATTACTATACCAATAGGTGGTGCGATAATAAAAGCAACAGGAGTAGATGTTGGTAGAGGATATGCTTATAATATACGAGAGATGAAAGCTCCAGACAAACATAAAAAAGTCGTAGATAATATGGTTATTGTAGTTAATGTAGACAAAGAAGGAAAATCATCAGCTGAGATAGGAGCAATGAGTGTATATGAAATATCAAATAAAAATGGACATGAAGTTGAAGAATTAAAACGTTATGATAATGTAGGAGAAGGTACTGAAGATAAAGTAACTGTTAAAAAAGAAAATAACGAAATAGTAGTTACAGTTGCAAATAAAAATACAGATACATTTGATTTGGCTTTAAGAAAGTTTATTACTAATGTAAATGATACAGAATTAACTAAAGAAAATTCGAGAGTTCCAACTTTTAGTATTACATCACAAGTTGCATTAAATTCAAAAGGAACAGCTAATTATTATCATAAAAAAGATGCTGTTACTGTAAAAAATGGAGATATTGTAACATATACAATAAGAGTATACAATGAAAGTGATATTAAAGGTAAGGTTGCCGAAATTACAGATTACTTACCAAAAGGATTAGAGTTTTATTCATCAGAAGTTGATGGAGTAAACTATGATTGGAAAGTAACTAAAAATAATGATGGAACAACAACTTTAAAAACAAACTACTTAGAAAATACAGAATTGGAAAAAAATCAACTTATGGAACAATTAGTTGGATTACAAACAACAGGTTGGTTTGCAGATGTTAAATTGAAATGTAAAGTAACAGAAGATTCAGGATATACTATAAAATATTTAACAAACAGAGCAGAAATTACAGCACATGAGGATGAAAGAGGCAACAAATATGGTGAATATTATGGAGAAACAAAAAATACAGATAGAGATTCTTTACCAGATACAATTAAAAATACATTGAATTTGGATAATTATTATAAAGAAAATGTATTAGATAAAGAAAATTTAAGTTATTATCCTGGTGCTCAAGATGATGATGACTTTGAAACATTACAAATAGAACCAGTAACAGATATTAACTTTAATATAGAAAAACGTAATTTCTTAAATAATTTAAAATTAACTGATAAAATTACTTTTAAAATAGAAGAAATAAATCCAGATATTGACATTTGGAATGGTATAAATGATAAAGATATACTTAATTCTAAAACTGTTGATATAGTAGGAGAAGGAAATATTGATACTAAAACTAAAGTAGCATATAATACAACGTATCGTTATAGAATAACAGAAGAGAAAGTTCCAGAAACTTACAGCAAATCTGTAAGAGAAGTAATCGTAAAAATTAAAGTAGATAGTAATGGTGTTGCACAGGCTACAATAGAAAAATGGAATGATTCTACATGGAATAGTGTAATTGGTAAAAAATATACATACATAACAGATAAGGGAAATAACAATATACTATTAACAGTAAAAAATGAACCAATAGCTAAATATAATTTAAAACTTATAAAAGTTAATGAAGCTACAGGAAAGCAAATTACAGATAAAACTGATTTTAGTGTGTTAGATAAAGATCAGATATCTCATAGAGTATCAACTGGACTTGGATATACAGGAATGATAGCTAATGATATAAAAATAACAACAGATGAAGGAGAAGATACATATGTTATTTCTGAAATAACACCACCAGAGGGATATATAAAAATTACAGACTTTGATTTAATAATTAGACTTAAAAAAGGTATTTCTTCAGATAGAAGCAATTATGCAATTACAAAATACGAAAAGATACTTTCACAAAAAAGTGCTTCAGCTAGTACTGAAAAACAAAGAGAAATATTAGAAAAAGCAACAATTGAGCCTGATAAAAATGATGCAAATACAATAATAGTAAGTTTCCCAAATGAAAAATTAGAAGGTAAATACTATTTGAATTTAAATAAAGTAGATACTGATGGAAATACAATAAATGACAAAGAAGCAACTTTCATTGTTAATGGAGATGAAAAGGTTACCAAAAAAGGATTTTTATCAATCGATGAAGGAAAAGGTTTTGATATAACAAGTAAAAATCAAAATGATAAGTATGTAATAAATGAATCACTAGCACCAGAAGGTTATTTCAAGTTTGAAGGAAAAATTACTTTGGATGTTAAAGTGAAAGAACAAGATGGGGAATATAAGTTGGATTCTAATAAAACAACATTAAGTGTTGAAGAAAATGGTACAACTTATCAAGTAAGTGAAAATGATGATTCAAAACAAGTAATGTTTACAATAAATGAAGATACAGGACACATAAACATTAAAGTAAAAAATCCTAAATTAACAGGTAAATATAAAATACAAGTAAAGAAAAGAGATGCAAATAATCCAAGCCAAGCAATACAAGGGGTAGTATTTAATGGATTAAATCCAAAACAAATCTCTACTGGTGATAAAGTAACAGCTGGAGATGAAGGTATAGCAGTATTATGGGATGAGATAGAAATATCTAAACCAAATAGTAATGGAGATATTTATACTATTAAAGAAAAATCTGTTCCAGAAGGATATACAAAGATTGAAGATCATCAACTAATTGTAAGAGTAAAAACTGGAGTTTCTGATGATGGAAAATCTTACGTTGTAAAAGATGCAACAGTTTCTATAAATCAAATGAAATCTTCAGAAAATACAAAACAAGAAAGCGAAATGCTAGAAAAAGGATTAGATATTAAAGTTGATGATAAGACTCAAACAATAACAGTTACAGTTCCAAATCAAAAAACTACAAAGTATAATTTGGAAATTAATAAAGTTGATGCAGAAGTATCAAGCGAATATTTAAATAAAGCAAGATTTACAATTAATGGTCCTAATGGAAATATACAAACAGATAAAGCTTTACAAAGAACTACAGATGATGAACCAACTGGTAGATTTGTAAAAGAAGAAAGCGGTGTAAGAGTTAATAAGACTTATACATATACGATAGAAGAAACATACGCACAAGATTTATATGAAAATGTATTTAAGGATTTCAGAATAAAATTAGAAGTAGCAATTGATAAAAATGGAAAAGTAGATAAAGAAAATACAGTAGTAAAAGTAGAACCAAAAGATCTAAATAATACATCTGGATTAGCCAAGGCAGTGGATATGGTAAAAGATGGATTAAGTATTAATGAAGAGACTAATACAGTTACTCTAAATATTAAAAATCCACAAACCACACGAGACTATTCTTTGAGTTTATTTAAACATGAACTTGGAGATAAAAATAAAGAAATATCAGGTGTAAAATTCAATATTGAAAGAAAACAAAGAGATGATGATGGGTGGACTGTAATAAATGATTCACTTATTACAGATAGTAGTAAAGAAGAAAAAATTGATAGCCAAGAAAAAGTAAAATTAGGCACAACATATTATTATCAAGTAGAAGAAAAAGAAAAACCAAACAAAAACTATGTAAACAAAATTAAAAAAGCAGTATTAAAAATAGTTGTTGATGAGGATGGAACTGTTAAAGGAGAAATTATTAGTGTAGTAGAAGAAGGCAAAACTGAAACAACAAAATATGATGCAAATACATATGGAAAATATATAGAATTAGTAAAAGATTCAGGGAATGAAAATAAATTTGTTTTAAAAATTGCAAATAGTATTTCATACCATATGACTTTAAGAAAAAGAGCTGATAATAAATCAACAACAGATATAACTGGATGTAAAATATTAGAAGGCGGAGAGTTTAAAATAGATAAAATTTCTAGAAATTCTAGAGGACAAATAAGTACTACAGAAATATATAAAGGTTCAGCAACATGGGATTTCGCAGATATAGAAGCTGTTCCAAATTCTGTGTATGAATATTACATTCAAGAAACAAATGCACCAGAAGGATTTAATAATGATTTCGAAAACATTAAAGTACACTTAACTATAAGAATAGATGCTAATGGAAATGTAGCAGATGTTGGAAGAAATGGAACAAATGTTGATTTTGAATCTGTAGATGGAACACAATTACAAGATAAGATAAAAACATTATTGTATAGTAAATGTGTATTAGAAGTAGAAGATAATACTATTACTATAAATATGAAAGACTCAGAGATTGTAAAAGAGCCAGAAAAATATGGATTCCAAATTGTAAAAGTTGATAAAGATAATGTAGAGAAAAAACTTGAAGGTGTAGAATTTAGAGTTAGAATGCGTGCAGGAAATGCAGCAGATTGGATAGCATATGATACTAACTCTGATGAGCCAGGAACACAAAATCCTGTAACTAATTCAAATGGTGTAATTAATATTCAAGATATTGAACTTGTAACAGGTGGAAAAGATATATTCCAACTTGATGAAGTAAAAGGAAAAGATGGATATAAATTATTATCAGGTGTTACTGTACAAGTAACTATAGATCTAAATGGAGTTACAAATGTTAAACAAATTACAGAAGATCATATTAAAGTAGAATTAATTGGTGAAAATGCAGCAAGTTATCCAGAAGGCTATATGACAACTAATATTACTAATGATGGAATGATTCAAATAATTGTTCCAAATCAGGAAACAAATTTTGAATTTGTTTTAAATAAAAAAGATGAAAAAGGAAATTTAATTACAGCAGATAGAAGTGAAAATGGTAAGTTAGATGGAGCAGCAATAAGAGTAAGAGAACAAGAATCAGATAATATTATTGTACCAGATGTTATTTTAGAAGATGGTACAACAAGTAGAACTATAAGCTGTATGCAAAATAAAACATATACATACTTAATAGATGAAACTCAAAATAAAACAGGTTATAAAAACTGTATATCAGGATATTTTGTAGTATTACAAGTAGTAACAGATGAAAAAGGAGAAGTAAAAGATACAAATCCAGATGATCCAAATGATACAAATTACACTAGAGTTTCTATTGTAAAAGTAAATCCACATACACCTGTAACTGAAGAAGAAGCAAAATCTTGTGTAAGTGTAAGTGTTGGATGGGTAAATGGAAAAAGACAAGTTACATTAGATATTAAAAACCCATTTGTATATAATTTAAAACTAAAGAAAGTTGATTCAAATAAAAAAGAATTAGATAAAGCAGTTTTAAAAGCAACAATAAAAGGTGGCAATACTTATACAATGAATAAAGTATCTAATATGGAAATACCACAAATAGAAATAGCTGATAATGAAACACAAACATGGTATATTAGAGAAGAAAATGTAGAAGCACCTTACTATAATATTTTAGGAAGTAACAAATATATACAAATAGATGTTACAAGAGTTAGTGGAACATTAAAAGTTAAAGATTATGCAATTTATGATAATGAATCAGGAATGGTTAGCAAAAATAATGAAATATATAAATATATTAACGTAGAAGATCCTGTAGTAGTTGGAAGTGAATATATAATTAATGTTACTATAGAAAATCCAATGCAATATAAATATAAGTTAACAAAAACAAAGACAGATCCAAATAAAACAGAATTGGGTGGAGCTACAGTTAAAGTAAATGAAAAAACTGTTATAGATGGAGGAAATTCAAGTTACGAAGTTTCTGAAATTGTAAAATTAGGGGAAGAAAGACATTATATGATAAGTGAGACATCAACTACAGCAAATCATGTTAATATATTAGAAAACAAATTTGCAGTTGTTTTAGTTCGTATGTCAGAACAAGGAGAAATAAGTGTTGTTCAAAAATTAATTTATGAGATTACTAGTGTAGGAGCAGTTCTTCTACCACAAACAGATGAAGTATATGATTATTTAACAATAGATATAACAAGAGGTTCTGATGGAATACAAGTTGTTGATATAAAACTAGAAAACCCAGCAAAATACAAATTTGAATTAACAAAAGTAAAATCAGATGAAGAAAAGACTGAATTATCAGGAGCTGTATTAACAGTAAATGGTAAAGAAGCAATTAGTGATGGAAAATCAAAATATAACATTACAGAGAAGATTAATATAGGTCAAACAAAGAGCTATATAATAAAAGAATCATCAACAATAACAAACCATATTAATGTATTAAAAGATAAATTTATTGTATTGGTTGTTAGATTAGATGAACAAGAAAAACTAAGCATTGTAACACAATCAGCTTTTGATATATCTAGCGGAACAGCTGTTACAGCATCTCCTGATGTATGGAACTATGTAGATGTATATTTTGAAGAAGAAAATGGTGTTCAAATATTAAAAGTTGATGTTGTTAACCCAGTAGAATATAAATTTAAAGTTATGAAAACTAAATCAGATAAAGCTTCTACACCATTATCTGGTGCAACTATTACAATAAATGGTGAACCACTAATAAAAGATGGACTATCTAGTTATGAAATTACAAAATCAATTAAGATTGGTGAAAAACAAACATTTTATGTAAGAGAAAATGCAACAAAACCAGGGTATAAGAATATATTAGAAAATAAATATTTATTATTTAATATAGTATTAACAGAAGATGAAAAGATAGAAATAGAGAGTAAGGCAATTTTTGATACATCAGGCAAAGTTCCAACAGTAGTTTCAAGTGATGACCCAGTATATAATTATGTTGATGTTTATATGTCAGCAGATTCTAATGGTGTTCAAACAGTTAATATAAAAATAATAAATCCATTAGAAACTAAGTTTAGACTTGTGAAAGTAACATCAGATGGAGAAACTAACTTAGCTGGAGCAAAAATCACAGTAAATGGTACTGAAGTTATTAAAGACGGAGATAGCTCATATGAAACTACAGAAACAATGAAGATTGGAGATACAAGAGTATATAATATAGATGAGTTAGAAACAGTAGCTGGTCATATTAATATCTTAGAAAATAAGCAATTGGTAGTTATTACTAGAATGTATGAAGATGAAAAATTACATGTAGTAGATACAATGATTATAGATAAGGAAAATAAGAAAACTTTAGAATCTAGTAGACCAGAATATAAGTATATTACTACTAATATAACTACAGAAAATGAAGTACAAACAGTGCAAGTAAAAATTATAAACCCAGAAGAATATAATTTTAAATTATACAAAGTGGACAAAGATACAAATGAAAAGATGAATGAAGTTTTCTTTGATATTAAAGTAGTAGATGAACAAAATAATGAAGTTGAACTTAAAGATTCAAAGACATTTGAGCCTAAATCTTTAAAAACATTAAAAACAACTAATATTTCAGGTGTTGACGGTGTGATTTCTATTGATAATATATTAATAGAAAAACCAGGAACATATGACTTCATCATAAAAGAGTATTCTCCAGAATTATATGTAGAAAATGGAGAAATAAGAGTAAGAGTATTTATAACAAATGAAAATGGAAGTTATAAAGTTTCTAATATGAGAATTATAGAAGGTGAAGATTCAGTTGAATTTGCTAATAGCAAAGTAATTGAAGATGAACCAGAAACAGTAGAAGTTCAAGTAAATAACGAAAGAATAAAAGGAAAATATGATTTAGTTATTAACAAATTGGATAACTATACTAAGAAACTTTTAGATGGTTCTAAGTTTAATATTACTGTAGAAAGAGATGGAAAAGAATCTGAACTTTATAAATCAAATGATGATGTAAAATCTAAAGATGTAATTATTCCAAGTGAAGTAGAAGTAAAAAACGGTAATTTGGTAATTAGCGATATTAGGATAGAAAAACCAGAAACATATATTATAAAAATAAAAGAAACAAAAGCTCCAGAAACATATTTAGAATTAGAAGAAGAAATTAAATTAAAAGTAACAACAGGAATTGAAGGAGAAGGAAAAGAAGCAAAATATGTTATAAAAGATGTAGAAATGATAAGTGGAGACAACAATGGTTTAGTAACAAAATCTAATGTAGAAAATAAAATACAATTAGATGTACAAAATGAACAATTTGATTTGAGTTTAAGAAAGAGTATAACAGAAGTAATAGCAAACGAAGGAAAAGAGGATGAAAGAGTAACAAAAATTGATAATAGAATTCCAGATCCACAAACAGATGGATTAAAGAATAAAACAGCAACAACAGCAGTATATAATCATACAAAACAGCCAATTAGAGTTTATGCTGGAAATACAGTAATTTACACATTAAGAGTTTATAATGAAGGACAAGTAGATGGATATGCAGAAGAAGTAACAGACCATTTACCAGAGTATTTGGAATTTGTAAATGATGAATTTAATAGTAGTTATGGTTGGTTATTAGATGAAAAAGATAAATCATTAAGAACAATAAAAACAAATTATTTATCTAAAGCTGTAAATGCAGAAGATAATTTAATAAAAGCTTTTGATAGAGAAAGCGGAAAATTAGATTATAAAGAGATAAAAATTAAGTGTAAAGTAAAAAGTAATGTACCAGTGAAAGAAAAACTAACTAATATTGCAGAAGTTACAAAGTATATCGGTAAAAATGGAAGACAAGTAAAAGATAGAGACTCATTTAAAAATGTTGAATTGCCTACAGATGATAAACTATCATCATATAAAGATGATGAAATAAATAAATCATATGTTCCAGGTCAAGAAGACGATGATGACTTTGAAAAAGTACTTGTTGAAGAATTTGATTTAGCATTAAGAAAATATATCACAAAAGTTGATAATAAAGAAATTACTGATAGAGTTCCAGTATTTAAAATAGATGAAAATGGTAACTATGTATATAATCATACAAAAGAGCCAGTATTAGTTGGGGATTCTGATGTTGTAACATATAACATTCGAGTTTATAATGAAGGAACAGTTGCAGGTTATGCAGAAGAAGTAGAAGATGATATTCCAGAAGGATTAGTATTCTTACCAGATAATGAGACAAATCAAAAATTTGGATGGAAAATGTTAGATGCAAATAAACAAGAAACAAACGATCCTAAAGAAGCAAAATACATAAGAACAAAATACTTATCAAGTGCTAATAAAGATAATTTATTAAAGGCTTTTGATAAAAATAGTATGAGTGAACCAGATTCAAAATTTGTACAAGTAGCATTTAAAGTTGATGTGCCAGATGCAACAGATGAAATTATAATTAATAAGGCACAAATTACAGATGACAAAGATGAAGATGGAAAAGATGTAACAGATAAAGACTCAACACCAAATAAATGGATAGATGGAGAAGATGATCAAGACATTGAGAAAATTAAATTAACATATTTTGATCTAGCATTAAGAAAATTCATAACTAAAGTAAATGATACAGAAGTAACAGATAGAGTACCAGTATTTAAAGTAGATGAAAATGGAAAATATGTATATGAACATACAAAAGAGCCAGTAATAGTAAATAATACTAATGTAGTAACATATACTTTAAGAGTTTACAATGAAGGAACAAGAGAAGGATATGCAAAAGAAATAAAAGATGATATTCCACAAGGATTAGAATTCTTACCAGACAATGAATTAAATAAAGAATATAGATGGATAATGTTAGATGAAGAAGGAAATAAAACCGATGATGTAACAAAAGCAAAATATATAACAAGTGATTATTTATCAAAAGAACAAG